>JXWR01000593.1_pt1 | contig 30990 bp, 13 predicted proteins | sample 315541 | NCBI WGS metagenome assembly JXWR01 (sample SAMN03273951, study PRJNA271842) | soil metagenome | isolation source: rice field ambient CO2 | place: India: CRRI Experimental farm Cuttack,Odisha-753006 | collected 2013-12-17
CTATTAAATAACTAAAACAACAGCAATAATAAAACGCTAAAAATAACAGCAAAAACAAACAAAGCTTTATACAAGGGGAATATTGTAAGTTGTTTGAAAAAAATATAACTAACAAATAAGTGGAAAACTAAGCGACAGTCAGATCATTATGAGATTGGATACTGATCCGGTTTATCTTTACAGCTGTCATGACGTTCAGTGCACACTTCTTTGCCATTTTTCACAACTGGATAACAGACACAGTCAGCTTTGCACTCACCTGAGTTTGAGGATCCCTTGTTAGAGATGGCGCCAGGCACAATCTGGCTCTCGCCAGAAATTCTTCCTTTTATAGTTAAATACAAATCAATTTCTCTCAAATAATTATTGTTGTTATCTGAGTTAAGTTTTCTGCAGATTAGTTTAGAATATGGGGGACCATTAGGATATCCAAATGCATTCACGATGTCCTTTTTAGGATACCATTTACCTGGCACAATTTCGTTTTCTTTCAAAATATTGTAAACGTTGTATTTTGGAGTGTATGTGCCAGTTGCTGTTTTGGTGAAAGCGGCCTTTTCAATGCCCTCAATATAGTCCTGAAGCCTTCTTTCTTTGACATCAAGCTCATTAACGGCTGTTGTTGAAGAAGCAGTGAGAGCAGTAGCGGCTGCGGAATTAGATTCTATCGCGATAGACTTGGTTGCAGATTCAGAAGACTTTGTTGTTTTGCTGCTGCTGCTGCTGCTGCCCTTACCCAAAAGTTTTGAAATTTCGGCAACTGATTTTTCAAGAGATCTTTTCCAGAAGCTTTCTTTTGATTTAGAATTCCCTTGGTCATTGAGGTCTCTCTTTTGGGAGGACGAATGAGTTTCCGGATTAGCATAGCATGCCGGGTTAAGAGAGGAGAAATCACTAATATGCTTATCAACTTCATGATACCACAAATCAGCGTCGTTAACCTTTTTTTCTTCTTTCATAACAATCTTATTATTTTCTTCAGAAACATAATCTTTGCGCCAAAGTTTCTGAAGTGCACTGGGAACATACTTGCTCACATACTCTTCGGTATAACTGGTCAGCTTACTAGCCAGCTTACTAGTCGTCTTGGGTGCGGTGTCCTTGTCACCCCAGACACCATGCAAGAACCAACCACCGGTATCTTTGTTTGTCAGCTGATATAGAGGCAAGTAGTGTTGGGCCAACACAAGTTTCGGGTTGGTTTCTTGATCACAAGTAGCAGTATTGACTCTCACAAGCTTCCCTGATGACGAACTTGCAATAGGTTGCTCTTTGACTTTTTTAGCTGGAGCAGCAGAGACAAAGGTTGCGAGCGCAAACAAAATCTGAATTTCAATTAAAAAATGCATAATTGTATCGGTTAAACGTAGCTTTTAAGTAAGAGTTTCTTTGAACTTTTTGAAAGGAAGTGGAGAGTTAGAAGTCTCGAGGACAATGAGGAAAACTGATGCTTTTTCTTACTAAACTTCTCAGAACCTTGCAACTTTCTCTTTCAAATTAGAGGAACGGACTAAGTCTTTATAGCCCAAAAGTCTAAGCGACCTGAGAAATGGTCTCTCACGGCACATAGAAATGCCATAGCGACAAACTGCCCCTGTGTGATGACTCTCTCTCATGCCAGGGGCGTCTGCGTGGTGGGCATCCCATATCGATGTTGGCGACTCTTGCGCGAGATTTTCTCGTAATGCGCCCTGCAGCTGCATGATACTGCGGATATTATTTGTTTCACCATAAAAACAAAATTTGTTTAGGGTGAAGGTCAGCCACTAGTGCAACGTCGATGGAAGCTCATCTATTAAAAAAAAAAAAAAAATAACGGCAAAACTTAAAATATTCCGTTTTTTTCATTAAAAGCCTTAATATTCAACTCCTCGATGGTTGTGGCTTGATATTACACCAAAGAGTTGATTGAACATGAACTCAGTGTGCGCTTGTCTTGAGGTAAAAACACCAATGTAGAGCCGCAAGTTTGCACAGTTGAAGATCTTTCCGTAACTTAGGATCTACCGAGAGCAAAGGAAAATTTTTATTTTGGAAGTCTCTCAAGAGCTCGCAAAGTTGAATACACACATGAAGAGTAACAATCAAAGACAGTAGAAAGTAAATAATATTTGCAATAATATTTGTTTCATTGAGCTGCCTGACAACGTACATCTGCATAGCTTCTTCGTAAAAACTACTGCCCTCGTAGTTATCTCCCATAATAATTTTTTCTTCTTAGACGATGTGCAATGCATAAATTGGAAACATTTATTAACAAACTGATCATTCAATTATGCCGGTAGAATAACAACTACACATTCCCAAATAATATTTAATAACAAACAACAGATTACAAAGAGCGATGCAATTCTTCGAGGTAAAATATTATTTCAAAACTATCATTTACGAGCGCAAAAGATGTTGCAAATATTGGTTACTGCGGTGCCTACTTAAGCTTTGTAACAATTTTCCCCGAAAATTGATGCCACTATAGTACATACATGTAGCATATATCCAAAACTTCCTGGTATGCCCAATCAACATCAACTTGTGCGCTCCGAGTGCCTCAAGCCAAGCACAAACGTAAGACATATACTAAGAACAAAGGCAAAATTCTGGTTTATTCTTTGGTAAACTAATTTTCACTACTGTGTTGAAATGCAACATTTTCAACTTTTCTGGGTATAATATCAATATAAGCTAGCAGTTATGCACACTCAGGCTCTCAGACTAGTTATGTGCTATAGCATCACCAAATGTTTTAAAGATGTTGTTCTGAAGGACAAAACAATTTAGAATCAGCTTACTGGAGCACGGTAAAACAGAAAGCGAGGACAAATGGGATTTGAAGTAGCAGGAGTTAGCTAGACGTTCTACAATGGATGCTTATGTACTGTTAAAGCAACATTGACTGCTCTTCTCTGGATTCACTGTTAGGAAACTAGTTAGCTTTTAGTTTGACCATGAAATCTTAGTGCCAGCTATTGTAAATGGGGTACAATGGATGTGCCTAAAATTAGCAGCTTATCCCTCTATGAGGTCAATAAATTACCCTCAAGGATTTGCTGCTATAGTGTTAAAACTATTACCATTAGCTCAATATTTTGCACAAGGCTTATTCTGAAAATGCATAGATTAAAAAAGTTCTATTAACAATTCCATACTACTAAATACCAGCGCTATTAAACATTTGTGTGTATTTGCTATGTACATAATGTTGAGCAGTCCATCAAAAGGAAAAAAAATAGTCTTAATTATGCACCAACTCTTTGATAGATTTTATACCAACACATGGCTCAAAAGCCTTCAATTTAGAACCAAAATCCAATGTCACGTTATTGTTCAATGATCTCTTAACAATATCAAAATTACGAATCAATTTAGCACTCTGTTTACTCAACACCTTGGTATCCTTGTCAATAGATTGGAAATCACCATTAACAATAGACTTGAATTTTTGTATATCTTCTTCAGAAACTGAACCAGATTGTCTAACCACATTAGCAAAAAGTTTCAATTCTTTTAATGGCGGATTGTTTTTTAAATTATGTTCAGTGAAATCAGAAACTGAAGCTGACACGTTACTGTCCAATTTGATTTGTGGGTTTGGAATGTATGATTTTAATCCATTGTTGTTGAATAATGCTTGATAACCAAGAACATTACCGAAATTGGAAAGAAAAGAATCATTGTTTAAAAAATCAATGTTGGAATTCTTGGAACGGAGTAAACCAACAGTACCGTTTAACACTCTTAAGTTTTTGTTTACTGGCACCAAAGAAGAATACTTCAACAAATTTTCTGGTGACAAATTACTTGGGCTATATTCAGCTGGTGCTTGAGTTTCTTGACCTAATCCGACATTAGGTTTTCTAAACACCCTAATAGAACTGTTTCTAGTACCTTGATTTCTTGGAACTCTTTTGTTTTTTGATCCTGTACTAGATGTTCTGTTGGTTTTACCTGCTTGTGGGCCTTTAGCAGAATCAAGCACATCAATAACTTCTGCTCCAGGAGAGTAATTTTCCACTCTTTTTCTTGATCTGTTGCTATTGTTGGCATTTTGAGGAAAAGTTCCATCAGCATTAGGTCTAACATTGTCCCTTCTATGCTGCTTGAATGGTTTCTTCACATTTTGTCTATTGTTTGCAAATTTCCCATTTCCATTTGCATTTCTATTCTGTTTCTGTTGTAATTTCTTTTCTTTGGATGATCCGTGTTTGGCTTCCACTTTAACGAGAATGTTTTGCAAGAATTCAAGTTCTGGAGTAATACCGCTTCCTGGCTTGACGGTAGAGTACAATCTTCTAGTAATTAGCGCAGACTTCAACATCTTGCTTAAATTGTTATTAAGTGTGCTTTTGTGAATATTTGTACACCTTGAGTATAGTCTGCTTCGGGCTAATCATCAACTAGCTGAGTTTTTCCTATTTGTGCTTTCTTTGTCCTGATTTTTTTTTTTTTTTTTCTTTCCAATCTTGACTTTCCCGTCTGGCGATTAAGCGATTCCATTGGCCATTGTCCTTGTATAAAGGTTACGAGCACCGAATGCGCCTGCGCATGCACCTGCACAACGGATCATAATAATGTCAAACTATTCATTAGTAGAAACTACACAAATTTTGTCAAAAGCCAAATCAATAACTTTCTGCGTGTGTATAGAATCCTCGTAAATATATATAACAATGCATCAATGACTTCATCATCGTGTTCCCTTGAGCTGCTTTAGCAACTTACTATAAAAATTTAACTCACTACGGACCAAATTCTTCTTCACTAAACTATTAGTATACTCATCATTTAACGAAATCAAATTTTGGACAAGTACCGTCTTAGACAACAATTTCAAAGAGCTAGACTCAGGAATATGGGTCAACAAAAAATGGAAATCAAGAGTATGGCCGTAATTTTGCAAGAAATGTTCGATTAGCAATTGATTGTCTGAATGATTCTCCAAATAGCATTGATATAATTTTAGTACTTGTTCTTTGATTTGCTCCTCACCAATTTTGGGAAGCGTAGCATCAGACCCATTATTAGCATCGTCATTTCTCTTGTAGTGCTCTTTGACTACTGAGGCTTCAAATAACATCTCACCTCCTGAGACAATGTACCTTTCAGCACTAGTGAAATCCGTCAATTGCATCAACCTGCCAGCAACTTTTTCGAACTCATTGCATTTGGATTCAATAACCATCAAATTAGCAAAAAATACATTTTCACACTGTTCGAGCTTTTCATGGCATCTTGCTAAGAATTTTTTGCCTGATATTGAGTAAGAAATTGGTTCCCTGCTGTTGTCAGCGTTAGCGTCAGTATTGTTGACTAAAATGATTCGATCATTGAGCCCAATGACTTGAAGGAAATTTAAAAGCTTAATATTAACATCATTCAACCTAAGCACCGCTTTATTCTCGCTAGCTATTTTCATTTGCACTTTTAAATACTGTTTGCTTGAAAGTTTTGGAAACTCTTGAATTCCTTTATATTCTTTCAATTTCGCATCAACGAACTCCGTGATGGCATTATTTTGCTGAACGAAGTTTATCAAGAAAATGATGTATTCGTTGACTAGTACTCCGAAAAATTCTTTGTAACCATGAGAGAAGGTGTATTCCAAATATGCTATTTTTAATTCATTCACGGTTTTTACTTTTACTTGGCTGTTTTGCAATTGCTGATTATTTAGTCCAGTGAGTAACTGTAATACTTTAGCAGTATAAGCCTGCTGTGCCAGCTGCGTGACAGGATTGGCACTAAGAGTGAATATAACGCTCACAAACAGCTCAATTTTATCAATGTTAATTAACCATCTATAGAATTCAAAAACATCCATATCATACTTGTTTCCCATTAATAAAACCTTTTCATGCATTTTTTTGATTTCCAAATTTAACGATTTCTCATCCGTTACAGGAAACTCTGGATCCTTAAGCTCACCTTCAATCAATCCCTTCCAAGTTTTTAAATACTCACCATTTTGATTCAAAGATTCATAAACTTGAAGAAGAATCAGATGCTTGTTGTAATGTTTCAAGATTTTAATACTTTCATTGACAGCAGTTTTGATATTTTTGTTAATGAACAACAACAAATGTTTATCAGTTTTGAATTTGAAGGATTCTGCGATATTGTGTCTCAACAATATAATCTCAATGGTTTTGAATAATTCAAAGAGGTGCTGAGGTACACCTTGTAAGTCATTGATAGTTAGCCTATTAACAATTATTGGAATTTTTAAGCCATCTTCACTGCTATTATCTTTATTATCAACCCGTAGCGTTGACGGGTTTTCAGCAGACATAATACTATGATCTGACACATTTGATACATCTGAAGAAACAAGATTTGTATCTGATATGCTGTGTTTTGAACTTGACAAAACATTCCTGTTTTCGCCACGACTGCTATCTGACCTACTGCTTTTGCTTTTCTGCATAGCAACGTTTCCTTCATTCAATTTTGCCTCTTTTTGATCAAAGCTTCCACTTCTGTCAGGTCTCGTAGTGCTGCTGCTTCCGGGCACTTGCAATTGCAGCAGTTGCTTGTCACTTTTATCTTCTGCCCCCATATTCAACTCCTTGACTATTTTATCACGTTGATTTAGCCAGTTAGTCAACACTTTAATATAAAACCTAATCAAATCATTTTCCAGACCTTGCTCTAATAATTTATCAACAAACTGTCTTAATCCGTTATGAATCCAAACATTATTAAAATTAAAAAATTGGCCGTATAATGCCCCATTTTTACTATCTCCATCTTCTTGCTTCTCAGCCTCTTTTTGCAATGCCTGATTGAACAAATATACAACGATTCTTGGATCCATTCTTAGTTGCAAATCGCCAATTGTTGTCTTTACCAGCTTATCTGTGCTTGTGAAGTCAATTTCCTCATCTAACAGTAATTTCTTCAAGATTTTCACATCAATATTATCATATTGATTTATCCAAAGTCTATAGCTGTCACCGAAATTTTTATCTACCATAAGCATTAAACTAAGAGCATTCCTCAAAAATTGGAAAGTGATTCTATCACTCAAATTTACTTCCTTGGGTCCGTGACCTGTATAATCTTTGATAAAATCATCGTATTCTTGTTGTAGTTCTTTGATGTCAAAGGATTCAGCTAATTTGTTGAGCCGAATTAAAGCAGGAAGTGATTTTACTACTTTGATCTGCCCCAGGTGTGGAGAATATACTAGCACTGATGAGCTAATTTTGCACACTGGTTTAATTTTTTCAAGTTCAGCTTTTTGTTTTTCTTCGCTGTGGTTGTCATTGTAGTAATTGCTAAGTTTGTCATCTTCAGCAATTACCAATGGCACTCTTTTGACAATATCAATGAGCGATTCGTATGGTTCTTCAAACTGCTTTGCTACTGTGGTTACTTGTACCTCATTGCTAAATTCCATGGTTTGGCAGTCTGACAGATCATATATTGAATGCACTTTAAGCTGATACTTCAAACTTTCTTCATTGGTATTGTTATTATTGTTCGAAAAAATCGCTAGCGTGTATGGAAAGCTCACAGCAATAGAAGTTGGATAACTAACCCATGGTATTGTGCCTCTTGAAATATCACCATTGTTATTCACAATCATCCCCATTGCAGGTTCAGTTTTAGTTAAACCGCAAGTTATCAAATATTCATCCTTCAGAATCGGTAAAATAAATGGCTTAATTTTTATTTCTTCTGGAGCTAAGGAACATACAGGTAATAACGGGATTTTTTGAAAACTGTCAATATCAATCAAATCGTAATTTGTTTTCGTTGCCACTAATGAAAATTTTGATCTTCGTAAGCCTTTTATCGTATTTGGATAATTTATATCTTTGACTAGTTTTAGAGTAGTGGGTGAGACATTTATAATTCTAATCATTTTTTTAGTAAATAATATCACTGGAACTTCTTCAAACTGTTCGTCAACATTGAAATTATCAACATCAACAGCCAAATCATGCACATCTTTAATCTTGCCCATATTTGCCGGTGATAGCTCAGGTAAAATGAACACATTAATCATTGATCCATTCAAGACAAGTGCGCGACTAACTTGTGGTAATAGCAAAATTTTATTTATTGGTTTCGCTTTGGTGGCATGAGCTCGTTGTCTTGAAATCATAATGTAACCTGACTCAGCATCTAGTTTGTAGTAATGCAATATTTCACCGTGCAGGGTGCCAATGTACAAGTTTTCCGCGTATGCTGAAAGACAAGTTATTTTGGAATTGGCAGATTCTGGAATCTCAGGGTTGGTTAATGTTATGTTGTCAATTAACGGTTCCAAAGAAAATGGACCAGACAGTATTTTGGCTTCTTGTTGGGGCTGTTGTTCGGACCGTTGCTGAGGCAGCTGCTGTGGTAAAAATTGGGATTCATTTTCGGCAGTGTCGGTCGATTTCTCTTCAGAAGCAGCATTAATTGGAACGGCCTGAGTAACTTCTGCAGAAGGGATGGCAATGGTGGAGTTTGATGGTGAGATGCGATTTTCCAGTTCGGCTTTATCTTGCGAGGTATGTATTGGCTCACTGTGAGTTTCTGTCGTTGTCGACTCTTCTTTTTTCTTGATTTGTGCCTCTGAGCTTAGAAGGTCTGTTTCATTATCAAATAAGGTAGAAGGCTCATCATGTTCTTTATATGACTTGTCTATGTATTTCATCTTTTGATTCTCAGGCAACATCTGTGCCAGCACTGTTGTGTCACCAGTTAAATCTTTTTCATTTTGGCTGTCTTGATCTTGTTGCTTTTTTTCCAGACCAGACTGACTGTCATTTATATTTTGATCATCTGCTGCTTGTGTTTGCTGCTGATTCTGCACGAGTAAGTCTTTTTTCTTACTGGTCAAATCACTGGTAGTTTCTTCATTTTTGCTAACTTGAGCAGTACTTGTATTATCGACATTCTCCTCAAGTCGCTGATCAGACAGATTAGATGGCTGTGGTGGTTCTCCCATTAAGTTTTCATTGATTTGCATTATTTCTTCATTGATCTCATCGTTACTATCTTTCAGTGTAATTGCGTCTCTAGTGGCTTTCTTGTCCTTGTATGATTTCTTGTTATCATTATTCAGCACCTCAGGCTTATTCGTTTCACTGGTCACAATATCGCTTCCGTCAATTGTACCCTCTTCGACATCATTACATTGGCTTGATTCTTTGTTAGAGCTGTCTTCTTGCTGTATCGGCTGTATCTGCTCTTTTTTTTGTATTGGTTGTAATTGTTTTTCTGTTGGCTGATCCACTGCTGTTGTTGCCGTTACTTCACTACCTGCCACCTTCTTATTCAACTGAGAATTCCTTTTTCCCTTTTTCTTGTTCTTTCCCATTATTGAACAGTCACAAGGCTATGCTAACTGGTCAGTAGATCTTCTCAATTGCTCCAAAAAGCGTGGAACATGTCACCACTTCCTTGTCTATTGTATCTTCTCTTCGTCTTCTTCCTCGTCGCTGTCAACAATTGGCGATGCCGTGATGATTCTCGCCAGAGCTTCTAACCAAGTATTCAATCATCGAGAAGACAATAAAATTTTTTTAAATTAAGCCAATAGTTAACCACAATGCAGTAGATAGACACTAGAAATCAGAAGCATCAAGAAAACTAAAAATCACCAAGTCGACAATGGCAGTTAGCGAGGCAATCTTTGCGGGCGCCAATGCTCAGCCTTCAGTTAGTGATTTTGACCCACAAGCTAAAGAAATTGCATTTGGTGCCGGCAACAATATTGCCTTTTGGCAGCCACTTTGTCCAGCATCCAAGGGGATCCATACTACTTTGAAAAGCCACACTGATTCAGTGTTGAATGTCAAGTTTTTGACCTTGGCGAAACAACAGCAGAAACTATTAGTATCCACGTCAGCAGACAAGACCATCAAAGTGTGGAAATACAGCACAGAAGCGGGAAAATATCAACTTTTCCAAGACTTGGCCAACTATCATGCTGGATCAATTACTTGTTTGTCCATCAGCAATAATCACAAAGTTGTGGTGACTTCAAGTGCTGATGGTTTGATCAATATATGGAATGTGAATGTTAACACTTTAAAATTGGAAAAAATTCACCAGCTAGCTGTTAGTGTTGGGTTCTATGCTCTTGCGTTGGCGGTTTACGAAGTAGCTGAGAATAAGTATGTGCTTTTCATTGGGGGAACCAAACCTTCGTTGTTCGTCTATTCTTTTGCAACTGCAGGAGAAACTGAAGAAGAAAATACTGAAACCAAAATTGTTGATTTCAAACAGGCTGCAGTGCTCGCTGGTCATGAAAACTGGGTCAAATCCATTGTCATTAAACAACAAGCAGATGGAGAGTTTTTGATTGCTAGTGGATCATTGGATAGATACATTAGATTATGGAAATTGGCCCTTAACAATAAAGCTGTTGACGATGATTTTGAAAATGATAAGCAAAAACTTAAATTATCATTATTGAGCAACAAAAAGTACAAATTCAGTATTGATGACAACACCTCAAATCAACTCAAATGCGCCATAAATTTCGAAGCTTTGATATTGGGGCACGATGATTGGATATCCAGTCTTCAATGGAGCCCAAATAGTGAAAAACTTCAATTATTGTCTGCTTCTGCAGATACTTCCATCATGATTTGGCAACCAGATGAGATCTCTGGAGTTTGGGTCACTACTACCAGATTAGGTGAATTAAGTATCAAAGGGGCCAGCACTGCAACCGGTGCTTCCGGTGGGTTTTGGTCGTCTATCTGGTATTCTGATGATGTATCAGAGAAGGAATATATCTTTACTCATGGGAAAACTGGATCTTGGAGAGTGTGGTCCAGCAAAGATGAAGGACAAACCTGGGATCCTGAAGTTAGTATAACCGGCCCATTCAAGGAAGTTACTGATGTTGCATGGTCAAGAAACCAAGATTATTTGCTTGCTACATCATTGGATCAAACCACTAGATTATTTTCTCAGTGGGTTTACAATAATAATGGGTCAGTTAGAGAAGATATATCTTGGAAAGAATTTGCTAGACCTCAAATTCATGGTTATGACATGGTTTGTGTTTCATCACTCAGTGATTCGAGATTTGTATCAGGTGGGGATGAAAAAGTAATGAGACTGTTTGATGAACCAAAAAGTATATCCAAAATATTACAAAAATTTAGCGGCATTAAGCCAAGTAAAGACGAAAACGCCATGCCGGAAGCAGCTTCATTGCCAACTTTAGGTTTATCTAATAAGGCAGAACAAGAACAACCTCAATCTGATGATGTGAAAGGAGGTACTGAAGCTAATAATAACAATGATGAAGGGGAAGAAAAAAACATTTCATTTGAAATTTTGGCCCAACTTACACACCCCCCATTAGAAGATCATTTGCAGAGACATACCCTTTGGCCCGAATTGGAAAAACTTTATGGCCACGGTTACGAACTTACCACCATAGATACATCCTTCGATGGCAAATTTATCGTTTCATGTTGTAAATCCAATAGTGTAAGACATGCAGTATTGAGAATTTTTGACACTGAAAGTTGGCTTGAAGTGAAACCATCGTTACAATATCATGAACTTACTGTAACTAGAGTGAGGTTCTCTAAAGACAACAAATATATTTTATCCGTGAGTAGAGATAGAAAGGTTGCGGTATGGAGTCAAAAGCAAGACGGCAGTGGTTATGAACTTGCTGCTAGTAATAATAAAGCACATACCAGAATTGTCTGGGATGGTGACTGGGCTCCTCAAGATGTCGGATATGTCTTTGTCACTGCTTCCAGAGACAAGTCGATTAAGATTTGGAAATTGAATGAACAGGAAAGTGGCGAGGGAGAAAAAACTGCAGACTTTACTGCTATTGAGCAAGTCAAGTTTAAAGAACCAGTAACGTCTGTATCAGTATACGGCAAATCAATAACTAAGAAAGCTGGTACTACTAGCGATGCAAAGACAATTTTAATTGGTATTGGTCTTGAAGGCGGTGATATTATCGCATATTTGTACAACCTCAGCACTAAAGAGGGCCAAGTCTTGGAACATTTCAGTACTGATATTACGCCAAGTGGTAGAATTAATAGACTCTCTTGGAATAGTGTGGTGGAGGATAGATTTCTTTTGGCTGCTGGAAGTGCTGATCACTCAGTGAGAATTTACTCGTTGGACTCAGAAGAAGCCAGAAACAAGTTGTAAAGTTGAGTGTGAAAGCGGTGTACGATAAATGAACGTTTAGCATTGATATTGTAAATTCTTGGTAGAAGGTCGCCGTAGCAGATTATTCAACATCTTGTATCTGACACAATATTTGATATACAACTTCCATGGAAGTGTAATGGATACGCTTATAATTATAAAGTAATGACCCGTTGCGGCGGTACACATCGCATTAAAAAATTTTTTTTTTCTTTTTTGTCTCGATACGCTGCACGCTAAGAAAATAAATAGATAAAATAACACTATCACTGTTACAGAAATATTATTTATCAACCCCTGTATACGCTCTATTTTCACCCAAAATTGACTCAAAAATTATTATAGGAACAATAACAATAACAACACAGTAAACATGGTTAGTTTTTCATGTGAGGTATGTTATATTATTGCAAAACTGTGACAGATTTTGCCTATTATTATGTATTTTGAGCTATCATGAGCTTGGGATTACAAAGCTTTAGTACGACGTCTTATCTATCATAATAGCAGTTAGTTCAGTTGACAAAGTACAAAACATTAACCAGTTGTACTTTTTAGGTATGCAACGACACAATAGTGAAAAAGAAGTTGGATCAACATCGTCAAAGATGTCGTGATGCCTACTTCACTTGCATAGATTGCTCCACCACTTTCAATGGCACAGATTATCGCCAACATACTCAATGTATCACTGAAGATGAAAAATATCAAAAAGCGTTGTATCGTCCAAAGGGAAAGAAGGCTAATGGTAATGAAAATGGCAAAACCAACGGCGGTAGTGAGATGCCAAAAGAAGCAACTACCAAGGCTATTACTGTTGTCACCAGTCAAGCTAAAAGCAAAAAAAGAGACGCTAATGGAGCTACTACTGTGACTGAAAAGTCACCAGAGGTGAAGCGTTCAAGGAAAGAAAAGCCAACCACCAGTGATGATGAAAGCAATGATGAGGAATCGTCTGCGCTCAGTTTGTACAAGTTAGTGAAACGAATCGCTAAAGAACAAGGAATTAGCACTAAAAAAGTGTTGAAACAAGCAACTGCCGTGACTAAAGTTGATAAGAAGTCTTCCAAGTTAAAGACAAAGAAGAGCTCTAGTGTTTATGCCGTGGAGTTTTGAATATTTTAAGACGATGTTTTTGAATTTGATAGACAATAGTAAAGAGGGTGTGTCACCCCGTCTCCTGCAGCGCGGGTAGTGTCAACATGCATATGTGTCCCACAGTTAAGGCAGTTCTTGCTCATCCACAGTTATGTTATAATACCAGAGATCTCGTCCTTGGCTGGCGATTATATTGTTATTGATAGTGCTAATGTTTTTATTATATCCTATGGCGGTATTTTTCCGTGGCGTATGCGTATCATCACTATGCTAGTGCTTTGGATAGATCTATAGATACACTGTTTCATGCGATGGTATATCAAGCAGGCTTTTTGTCCTAATTTATTTTGTAAAATATACTTGTTATTTTTTTTTCTTTTACTTTTACAATTTTTTTCTTCTTTTTTTACTTTTACTTTTCCTTTTTAGAGTCTTTATTTTTATTACCAGATTACTTGGTAGAGTGCATAGATAGATGAATGCATTTTTCAACCACCAACATTAGCATAATTTAATTCAAATTAATTCATTTGCATCTTTTGTATAACCTAAGCATTTTCTTTCAAATTAGCACATAAGACTTATTATGCTTCCCCAGTTCTTTCTTCTTGCAGCCTCATACGCAGCCGCATTGCCTGTGTCACTTCAACCAAGGGATAACAATATTACTATTTCATCATCTACATCTCTTCCATCTTCATCCTCTGCCACTGATTCAACCTCATCTAACTCACCTAAATCGTCCTCATACTACAAATTTGACTTCAATGTGAACAAAAGTGACAAATCTCAACTAATCAGCAGCAACGACCTCAACAAAATGGTCTATAATAGTGTCTCTGAAGGTGCTGATGACCCATCAGCAGATGATGACGATGACAAACCTCATCTGATTAGTAAAAGAGGTCTTTCTACTCAAATAACTGTTCAAAACAAGCAAGTGTACTATTCCGTTGACGCAAAAATTGGTTCTGCAAAATCCCAAATCCAATTATTACTCGACACCGGCTCCAGTGATTTATGGCTCCCTGATTCAAGCACCAGTAAAGACGGCAGTTTTGACGCCCTGTCGTCGAAATCGTTCCAAAATATGACCGACAAATTTTCAATCAAGTACGGCGATGGTACTTATGCCGTAGGGTATTGGGGCAAAGATGATGTTTCTATTGGAGATTTAAGCGTCAGTGATTTACAACTAGGCGTCGCTTGGAACGTCACGGCACAACAAGGGATTTTGGGGATTGGACTTCCAGGAAATGAAGTTGCAAAAACAAAATACACCAATTTCCCCATGTTGCTAAAGCAACAAGGCAAAATTTCGAAAGCCACATATTCATTATATCTTAATTCTAATGACGCAACTAGTGGATCAGTGCTTTTCGGGGCCGTTGATAAGGCCAAATATTCAGGAGACTTGGTTAACTTGGATTTGGTAAGCATTACGGACAGTGGCAAGCTAATGAATTCACCCGTGGCATTTTTTGTCAACGTTAGTTCTATCACCGATACCAGCAATTCAAAAACTTATTTATCGAAAAACCCAACCCCGGCACTTCTAGATTCTGGTACAACGTTACTCTATGCCCCTAAGGAAGTTTACAAACAAATTGGTCATGCATATGGCTGGGGTATTTCCAAATTGGGATTTATCAACAAATGCGAATCCTACAACAATCACAACATCACGTTTAACTTCAATGATAAAGTAAAAATCAACGTCCCTGTGAAACAATTAATGTACCCATTGAAACATAAAAACGGTAAACCGCTCAAGACATGGTTTAGAAGAAAACCATTATGTTTAGTAGGGGTGATGAATTCAGAAAGTGATCACTTTATCTTTGGCGATAATTTTTTGAGAAGTGCTTATGTGCATTATGATTTGGATGAAAAGAAAGTATCAATAGCTCAGGTTAGATACACCAATGATACTGACATTGTTGAGGATTAAGAACAATATTTTTTTAAGGTTATCAATATTCACATTTGTTAATTTTTTTTTTTATTTTTTTTGAAAATAGTTTCAAAAATATTAGTATACGTGAGTGTGTTCCATTCTTTATTTTATATTTTATCTTTTGTTGTTCCATTTTCATTCAATTCTCTATCATAGCTTTTTATTTTTTTTATTTTTTTCAACCCTTTTTTTTTTAACTTTTACGTTAAATTTGCCAATTAAAAAATGTTGCATTAGAGTTCATAAAATCACCAAATGTAAGCAAACAAATCAAGTAAAGGTAAAGAGAAAGATACAAAGCAAGGAAAAGAAGATCAAAAAAAAAGTCGATAAAATCAGCGAAAATCATAAATCAACATTCGGCCTGCTTTTCGGTCATACTTTTAGTAGACAGCATACACCAAACACTATACATTATTTAGTGCACAGCCCACCTTAGCTAGACCGACGTACCATAGGTCCGTTTTCAAGAGAGTTTGACTCAGAAATACTAAAACCCAGCATTGTCATAGCGCAGCAAGGCTAACTGGACTAACCTCGGCTGTCAATACCATAAATTTGCAGAAGATTGGCGAGTCTTTACGTGACCTTGAGCATAACCGTAAGCAGAAGTATTGTGAACAAACAAAGTATATAGCTTAGCTTATAATGACCCTATCTAGTACAATTAAGTTCAGTTCAGTTTGATTCAATTCTAGTCTTTTGTTCAATTTCTATTGCCGCTTGCTGCGAGCTGCCATGCTGGAATCCCACTGCGATTAATTGCTTGTTTTCCGATATTGTTACTATTGTCATTACCATCATTGCTGGTGTTGCTTCCCGGGGAGCCACTTTCACTGCGTTGTGGAGCATTGATAGTCGTCAACTCAGCGGTGGCGACGTCCTTGGTGTTATTGGTATTGGTATTGTTGTTGGAAGGTGCAAAAGAAGCTGGTACTTCTGGTACTGGAGAGGTATTTTTGGACACGTTTTTCAAAATGTCGGCGGCTGATGGAATTGAACTTACTGATGGAATGTTCTTCATTGCACTGCTTCCAAAATTATTATTACCAAGGCCATTACCGTTGCTGCTACCACTTACTGTCGAATGACTTGGCTCTCTGAGTCTTGAGTTGAGTAACTTCTTTAAAGATTCAAGTTCAGTATTAATATTGCTCAACTTGGTGTCAACAAGATTTTCAATTGATGAATTTTGATACTTGTAATTAGTTTTCAAATTATCAATTTCCAACTTGATTAATTTCAAATCATCGTTGTTCTTATTCAACAAATTTTCCGAGTTCAAAATTAAGTTGTTCACTTTAGATACCACAGTTTCCAATTTTTCAGAATTCTTCACATCATTAGCTACCAAAGTTTCATTATTTTGTTCTAATGAATCAAGTAATGTTTGGATTCTGGTAAATTCTTCATTAATCGCTTCTTTATCCTTCTCGAGTTGATTAAAAGACTGTGGCAATATTGTAGGGACTAAGACTTTTTTAAACAAGTAATATAATCCATATCCTAAAGAAATCGTTGTAGTAGCCATGATAAAATAATCTTTCCAGTCCCTTTCTGGTATAGGTGGTGGTTGACTTGCTGCCAAGTCTAATAATTGTTCATTGGTATAATTGAATCCATCCTGGCCATTACTTCCAGTATTATTTCCCAGACTTGTTACACCGTTGCTATTATTGCTAATGCCATTATTATTCTTATTACTATTACTATTACTATTACTAGTAGCCAAAGCAGTATTGATTTCTGGCTCATTGAGTCCCTTTGATTTTAGAAACTCAATTTTTTTTTCAAGTGGCGCATTTAACACTTGTGGGTTTTGCAAAAAATCCACAGCACTGCTAATTAGCTCTTGTCTTTCGGACATATCTGTTGGTTTTTTTCTTTTGGATCGATTAACAACTTCACACTGCTCCCAATGGTAAATGGTCTTCTCACAGCATTGTCAAATGCTGTCATTTATCGATATCTGCTAACCACCTATTACCCATCTCGGCAGTTTTACCCGGAAATATTGACAGCATTTACACCCTTACACCAACAAAAGCATCTTCCAGACACCACATATAATATATAGTGCCAGATAAACAGAAAGAGACTACATCAATAACAAGACAACTCTTTTTACAATTTCGCCAAAGCAATATAACAACCAGTGCATAAAAGTACCTTTAATGCTATGTGTCTTAATACCACCCAAAATCAGCTGTTATGAGCATTCTCCAACTCCCTGATTGTATCATTGAATTTCTTATTCAAAGCAATTGGTGGTGCATATTCCTTCTCCTGATCTTTGAACTCCTGGCTAAATATCAATCTAATCATATTTTTATTTTCTTGCAAATTGAATAGTGATCTATTTTGTTGATTTTGTTCAATTATTTTGCTCGTGCCCTTTTTAAATAAATCAAAATATGATAATGAATGTGTAAAATCAACTTCTTCAGGTAAATGCATCACCGTTCTAAGTGATTGTTGAATAGTAATCACGTTTAAGTATATTTTCTTCACTCCGTTACCATTAAGCACTGGAATTAATTCGGAACCAACTATGAAGAGCTTATCTATTAAGTTTGGAATACCATAAAGAATTTTTCTGCTTAGCTTTGGATCCAAGTTGCTGAATAGTTTAGAATTGAACAATTGCACCAAGTTAGTTAATTCTTTCACTTCAGGACAAAGGGCATTGATATCAGAGTTAGGATTCCATGAATTGTTAGTTATGGTGGCTGAGATATAATAAATTAATCTTAATCTAATATCATATCGTATTGCTAATAACGTATTGCTTAGCAATTTCTCAAAACTCTTCACAATTCCATCAAATTGCCCAGCTAATGGTGAATTTTGGTCAAATGTAAGCCATACTTTCTTCAAATTGGAAAATTTCGTTTGATTAGATTCAATCAATTCCCAGTTAGATCTCAAATAATTCACACTTGTAGTATCCAAATAATTTGTATCTTCCATACCCAGAGACAACCGTTTCATCTCCGGTAGCCATTTCAATATCCAGTCAACTGTTCCTAAAAGCTGAGTAAGCTGATCAAAATTTTTTGGATGAAGAATTTGCATTTTGTCAATTGACTTTAATATCTTAGAACCAGATCCCAACAACATTTCTGTCTCAGTAGCGAGCATGCTACGATCAACGATTTTCTTAGTATCCAAAATTTGTAACGAAACATGGGATAATTCTGGTGACTTTAACCATTTGTTTAACTGTTTAGAATTGTTATTGGAATTGATTAACTGTTGCTGGTCAACGCTTGGGAGTAATTCGGTGTACAAGTCTTCATACTTGTTCAAAAACTTGTGCAATAGTTGAATAACCAATGATGAATATTCTTCACGGTATTTAAGACTAGTATTAAAAACTTGACACACTTTAGTGCATAGTTTATAAAAATCTATTCCTGATTTGAACACTTTAATATCATTGCTTGTACTTGATTCTGGATTATTTGCTACCGCATAGAAATCATTATCAATTTTGAAATTGGAAATTGCTTGTATGACAAACGAATTATTATTGACGGTATTTTCATAAATGTAATCCAAAGTTTCATCTAACTGTGGCAAAAAAGTTTTGCTCATAAAATCATTGAAGAAGTCAAGTGGTTCATTGGAGCTTTGAGTAAGTTCGGTGATTTTCTTAGGAAAAACTGTTTTGGATCCTTGAACAAATACTAATAACGATTCAAGAATAACTCTCATGTTGAAAACATTAGCAGGAACCAAAGTTTCCTGTTGTGTAAATTCTTCGTTTTCAAGGTATGGTGATGAACTATCGTTAATCAAAGCATTGGATAAATTTTCATTGAGTTTGAAACCTGGAAAAACCTCCTTGAGAAAATTTTTTAATTCTTGAGAATGCAAGTTATTCAACGATTCAGTTTCCCCGTGTTGGAATTCATCCTCATCAAATTGGAAAATTGTTGCTGATCTAAGGTTAACGCTTTTCTTTTTGCTGACGTCAAACAACGCATTGGTGTTCCAGTTTTCCGATATCAATGCCAATGGAGTATTAGAATTCTTGGATCCATTTTTAGCAGACTGATGTAACTTAGAATCACTAAAAACCACATCATCATTAGCAATGTATGAGTACATTAATGATCTAACCTCACTAGAAATATTTTTCCATATTTCAATAAAATTGTATGAATTCAAATTAGAAACAAATTGCTCTTCTGGTAAATCTGATAATTTTCTTGATATTTCAAATACCACACGATGCGATTGAAGCACAAGTAAAAATTTGGTAAATATTTGCCAAAAGAAATCTTGCAACACAATATTATTCAAGTCTCCTATACTTAGGCCAAAATCAACATCAAGATCATTCTCTCTGTCTAAACTTTGATGATGATGTGAATCGTTGTTCTTACTAGTAGATTTTTGCGTACCGTCACTATTTAATGATGAATGGTTAGCCCCTAATTTCCGGTTTTTGAAATTTTTATTATTGTTATTGTTATTGCTAAGATTAGGATGCTTAAGCTTGATTTCTTCTGCTGTTTCATTAACAATTTTGTGCAATTCGGTCGGATGTCTTTGAGCCAACATTTCCAATGCTTTGGGTAGTTTATTCAACTTGGCTAAAGTGTCTAAAAGGGCATGCAAGTAACTATATGGATCATTTTCAAAATCAGTTTGAGAATAATTGACCATGATACCATTTCTTCGATCCACATCATCCAAAAAATTATTTAATTTGGTTTGTATTAGCGAGGATTTTTCAAGAACGTCAATATTGACAATATTATTGATGTACAATTCCAAGTTGGAAAACTCTTCACTGAGATGCGATGCATGAGTAGAGTCCTTATTCAGCACTAATGAAAGTAATGATGAAGATTTGGATTTTAGATAAATGGTGGAGTTCAATTCTTCCAACATTGTATCAAACAAATTCTGTTTTGCCGTAGCTAGGAAAGTTCTCACATTGTTTAGTGCTGGTATTCTCCATAATTTATACTTTTCCGCTAATGATTCTGAACTTGAAAGCACTTCTTCAATCTTGCTGAAATTTTTATCAGCAAATAAATTGTCAATATTGTTGGGAACTTTTTTGATCTCTTCAATAACATCAAGAATTTCAACCATATCGCCATATTGTTTTGAGCTTTGATTCAATTCCGTCAATAGTTGATTTTTAGATGAGATATCCGAGCTAATTTGTTTCAATGTAGACTTGACATGTTTCACCGTTTGTTGAGATTCGTTGATAGAATGACAAATTGTGTCATATGAGCCAACACTATTATTAAACGCTTGATAGTGTTCATTGACAGCAACTTGTAACGATTGCGAAATCTTATCAGTAAGTTTCAAAAAATCGGGAAGCTTATAAGCCATCCCCACGGAGGTGTTATCAAGCAAAGGTAAAGCAATCTCCAATGGGTTTGGGTTTTCTTGAGTAGATATTTTCCAATTTCGTTTTACTTGACTGATGAGCGAGTCTAGCTGATCGATTGATGAGTCCATCTTAGATTTCTCCAAATCAGAGAACTGGATCACCGAAAGCGTACGCCCCGCTTTGTTACCTCTGCTTCGTGGAATCCCTAACATGTTGTGGTTTGCTATTTGAACCTTTGATAATGGGGCACTGAGGACAATGAAATCTGATGATCTGGTCTGGTGCTTGTTGGTGATAGCTGGTTGGTTCCAATAAACACCCGTTTTGCGCTTAGCTGTTTTCCTTTAAGTCTTCGTGTGTTAGACATAACACTGGTCATGTGACACATGAACCTATATAATGGATCAAATGCAGGCAACATAGTCAGAAATTCCAACATGAGCTCAGTAATAACTGTAAAAAAACTTTGGTCAATACAAGACTAAAATTTAGCTTATTGACTTCCTTGGTGAATATTTACCTTTGGTATTAATTTTTTTGAATCAAAATAGAGAACTGACTTTTACAGTGCTGTTAAAAAACTACATAGCGTCCTTTTTTGTATCGACGCCGTCAGATTATATATCACAGCATGATACACAATACTATTAAATAAAAAAATCCTTAAATGTCCATTAAATATAACTATTGGTAAGCGTATAAAGATAATAACGCCCGCTTAAATTTCAAAATCTCTCAAATAAACTATCTTTGCATCCCACACTGATATTCCCAAACAACTTATCCTGTTTCAAAGTAATCGCATCACCAGTAGCTAGCACAAGCAACTCAAAAAAGCATCTAACAGCTTCTTTTTTAGGCTGGCGACTTAATGGCATCTGATCCAAATCTTCACCATGCGTATCCCGATAAATGACCGTTTCTAAATCTATCGAAGCATCTTTTTTACCAATAAATTCGTCTCTCAATACGGAAGCAATCTTCAATGTTGATTTGGATATTGATGAAGCAGCGCCCCCAGCAGCAGCAGCAGCAGCGGCGCCGCCAAGTTCTTCAGTTTGTGATTCTGCTTGAGAAAATGATTCAAAATCTGTTCTGCTAGTTCTGCTTGCTATGTCATCATTGTCTTTATCTTCGACATCCTCGCCTTCCAATTGACTACCTACTTCATCTCTAATGGAACCAGTCATTGAAGATACTAATTCAGTAGCGGTCATTTTTTGTAAAAATGATTCGGAGCTTTGATCCTTGTTTGTGATGGTGTCTTTAGTTTCCGAAGTGCCGCCTTCAAGGGTTTCATATTCTGGTTCAGGAGCAAATTGTTCATCAAAGCCTAGATCAAAATTAAAATCATTGTCCGTTGGCTCAATAAAATGATGATCATGAGGTAGAATTTCTGCCGATTGTTCTTCGCCACCCTGCGTGACTGCTCCTTTATCTCCTTCCTGAGCTTCACCTTCGCGTAATCTTCTTCTTTTTGCTTCTCTTTGAGCAGCTGCATCCACTCCCTTGGTGTCCCATAACTGCTTAAACGAATCTGAATTTATAAACAAATACCCAGGATTAGAATATTTTTTCAAGTAAAACAACTCTCTTGAATTGGTCAATTTTTCCCGCAATTCTTGTTTTTTCAAATCGATGGCACGAATACTGGATATTTCTTCACTGGTTTGTACTTGTTGTAACCTATAAAATTCCGTTCCGGACATTTCAATCTCATCATCAAAATGTAGCCTCTTTCTATCTTTTCTACCACCTGTCCTTGTGCGAGCAGTTGCTTCTTCACGTGTTGCTCTTGCCTTTTCAGCTTCCCGCTGCTGTTGGTCTCGTATTTCGCCTTGTTGTTCAGGCACCGCTTCAAGTGGGCCTTGACTGAAAATATTACCTTCCAATGCACCTCGCGTTTGCTCTTCACCTTCAACACCTCCCGCAGCGCCAGCAGTCTCGCCTTCTTTAAACAATGTATCCACACCAAACGTCAAATCGTGTTCCGTTACTGATGGCCGTCTTTCTCTACCTTGTTCCACTGTCTGATCACCAAAATCCAATTGTAATGAAACATCACCAGGTCCTTGTGGCTGCTGCTGCTGCTGCTGCTGCTGTTCGGCTAAATCACCACCTTGAGCTGGTGGGGATAACGGGGCTTGCTGAAAATCATCGTTACCAAAGTCCAACATCAAATCATCATGTTCTTGAGTAGGGTCATTACCACCACCAATAATATCCAAATCGTCATGATCTGGGCCTTGACCTCTTCTGCCTCTTCTACTGGCGACACCGATAACATCACCACCAGTGACAAAATCTTCATCTTCTTCGGTAGCACCAACAATACCTGGGGCTTCAGTTCTGGAAATGTTTCTTCCTAGTTCGATCGACTGATCATAATCAAAACTTAGTTGAAAATCAGTATGGCCAGCAACCGCCCCAGCCCCTATATCTGCCCTTCTTTCATAATTTCTCTCATCAGAACCAATTGAAGCAGGAGGTGATGGTGGAGCAGCTCCAGCCCTATCACCATCATCAAAATCAAATACCAAAGGCTCTTGTTGTAAAAGTTGAGGAATAACATTAGCTTCAGTGATGGTATCCGGCAAAGTTAATTTATTCACATTAGCAATAGTTTTGTTTGCCGGAAGGATCACTGTTTGCAAGTTGGATGACCTAAAAATTGTTTTCAATTTAACCAAAACATTAGAGACATCATCAAGTAGATATTTCTCTTTGCGGGAATATATCTTCACCACACCATATAATAATTGACCGGATAATCTTAACGCAATAGGCTGAGATGCTACTAATCTGCGAGTTTGTTGAGTAAGGGATAAACTTTCAGTTTCTGAGCCGGAAGTAGTAGAGGATATTTCTCCTGCTTCTCTGCTTTTTTTTCTTCGCTCTGGATCTTCACTTTCAATGATGGCTTTTGTAGTTTTGCTAATGTTGGTATGAAGTAATTGACTCTTTGATAGTTTTTTCTCCAAGTTTGCCGCGAGCCAAACAGTGGCTAATGGGCCTTCTTTTGATAATAAATTAAAATCATAAAACATGATTAGTAGCCGTTATTTCTAATTTGTACGCGTGCGTGCGTGTGTGGCCACAGCAAAAATTACTTTTGTATTCTGTGATGTTAACGAACGATATTATAAATGTGACTTGATTTCGTGATCTTGACGGACAGTTGTATGTAAATACTGAATTGCAGCGACTTATATGGTATGATATGATACGATCAATATTATACAAATATTAAATGATTTTCCAGCTAGCAGATCACAGTATGGAAAAAGTTGAAGCTTTCTGGCAATCAAGCAATATTCAAGACTTGGAGCAAGCAGGCCAATATAATTATTATATTGTAAAGAAAGGTCTTAATTTGACTAAAAAATAACAGCCCTTTGAAAAATCAAAATTCCGATAAAAGAAAAGCAAATAAAATTGTGATAGGGTTTATGTCTAGCTAGTAACAATGATGCGTAAATTGGAACAGGCTACCTGCCTAGTAGAATAAAGTAAGTACTGCAATGATTGTTGAATTTGATGCCTGACGCGTCCTTCAGAAAAAAATTAGTCCTAAAAATTGCATGTTTCTGTCTCACTCGTCTACGAAAAACAAAAATAGCAAAAAAGGTAAATAAAAAAAAAATAAGTTACGCGTGCGCACGCGTATGGGTTTCCCGGCTTTCTGCTATAAGAATACGGGTTGCCCATAGTAGTTTGTACAGTATGTCATAAATACACAAACTTGAGTAAACAAAATAGGTAAAATGAAAAACAAGAAGCAAACTATTGAAAAAAGAAAAAAAGAAAAGAAAAATAATAAGTAAAATTTAGTAATTTTATAAATTAGAAATTTTTGATAGACAACTATTATTACAATATTATGAACTAGGATAGATAAAAAAAAACACAAAACATAATAAATGATACAAATATAAACAAAACAAAATGATTAGGTGATAAACTTCTGGGATCTTAGAGCAGCAAAAAATAAGACAAAAAGAAAAATAAAGATGTAAAAAAGGAAAAAAATGTATAGTTTAGAACACAGTTAGAAAGAAAAAACAGTCAAACGGGAAAAAAATAAGCAGAAGAAAAAATAAGCGCAAAAAAAGCTAGAAAATAATTAGAAATCTCGTTTGGCATTAGTTTAATAGCGCAATCTTAAAATAAAATAAAAAACTCTATTCGTAGTGTGAGCTTATGAATCCGAAAATTAGTAATTTGCATATAATAAAAAATTCCTCCTTCTAATCATTATGCAAACTTGGGAATGCACTATCACCAACATCATCAAAATCACCACCTAATCCATCAACGTTATCTAACGCAATACTCAAATTATCTTCATCTGGTAATGAGCCAGCAGCGCCAGCAGAAGGTACGTCTGAGATTTCTGGGATTTCTGATGAAACAGAATTAAGATCAACACTAGATTGCAGCGGTGCTTGTGGTGCATTGGCTAATTCAGTAGCGGTGGTACCATTAGTTATAGAATTACCGTTAGCTGTTGACGGAGGAACTTCGTTTGATGCTTCCTTTAGTGTACTGTCAGTAGAAGCCGTAAAAGCAGAAAGCTCCTTCTTTGTGCCATTACCAGATCCGTTAGCTTGTTGTTGCTTCTGCTTCGCCTGTTCCTGTTGCTCTTTTTGCTTTGCTTGCATTGCCTTAGTTTCTTCTTCTTCCCTCTTTCTTTTAACATTCTTGAACTCAGAATCAGCAATCTCTTCCAACTTCACTGCATCATTATAAACAATTGATCCTTCTTGATTATAAGTCTTTGCATTCTTAAACATCAATTTCAAATCGTTCATAAATTGTTCCACTTTATAATATGCAAAAGCCGTAATTTTCTTTTTAATTTCCTTTAACGAAATAGGAATTTGAATGATTGCATAATAATCAGGATAAAGTTTCTTCGATGGTTTTTCCTTGAATAATTCGGACAAGTATCTTTCTTGATTATCAAATTCCGGCAAGATTTCCTTGTAATCAAGCAATTTGGCATAAATGCTCTTCATATCAGCTTGCAATTTAGCACGTTGTTCAGGAGTTAAATCGATAACTTCTTCAGGTGGTAAATCACCAATTCCTCCAGCACCAGCACGACCAGCACCAGTACCATTCTTACCACCACGAGCTCTACCTCTACCTCTGCCTCTACCCTTTGCTCTTACATTACCTTTGGCAGTACCTCCTGCTCCTAATGATGGTGATGAAGTTTTGCTTTTAGCTCTACTACTGCCACCGCCAGGACTTGGTGATTTGGTCTTCTTGCTAGCTTCCAATTCATCACTGATGAATTCATCAACATAACTAGCTTTTCGTTTTCTACCAATCGTAGAAGTACCCCCGCCACCAAGATACTCATCATCACCATTATCATCATCACCAACATCATTAGCATATTCTTCATCATCGTCCATGCCTGACATGTCATACTTGACTCTCTTTCTACCTCTTCGCTTCTTTGGTAATCTTACCCCGTCTGCTTCATCTTCGTCATCTCCTAATCCTGGTCCTAATCCTGCATCATTACGTCCATCATCTTCCACTAAACCATTTGCCTTGGACCATTCAAATTCTGACATGTTTTCATCCTTGTACGAAACCTTCTTTTTGGCTCTAACTCCATCAACTACAACATCTTGCTTGAGATCAGGTTCCTTTTTGTAATATTCTGGCAATTCACTATGATCATATAATCTTGGCACTGAAGTTCCCTGTCGCTTATTATATTCGGCCCAATCTCTTTCCATTTGAGCATCGATTTCCTTGAATTGAATTTTTTCATCATCATTACGAGCCAAAATTTCATTCAATTCATCAGGACTCAATTCTTCTTCTTCTTCATTTGCCCCTTTTTTCAAATCATCAGCTTCCATCAATTTACGTAAAAACGCTTCTTGTTCTTCCGCAGTGGACTTGTTATCAAATTTACCTGCTTGAATAACTTTTCCATCAATATCAAGCTTTTCATGAGCTCTTTCAAGAACTGCTTCTTCCACAGAATCCTGAGTAATCAATCTTAAAATTCTCACTTCATTCTTCTGGCCAATTCTATGAGCGCGATCTTGAGCTTGTAAATCTTGATGCGGATTCCAATCAGTATCAAAAATAATCACTGTGTCAGCAGATTGCAAATTAAGACCCAACCCTCCGGCTCTGGTAGATAGCAAAAAGGCAAAATATTCAGAATCTGGGGCATTAAACACTTTAAGCAATCGAGTACGATCATCTGATTTAGTACTACCATCTAATCTAAGATATTTCAATCCTCTTAAGTTTAAGAAATCTTCCATAATGGTCATAATCGAGGTCATTTGGAAAAAAAGTAATACTCTATGGCCACTAGCTTTAAATTTTGGTAAGATTCTATCCAAAATTTCAAATTTTCCCGAGGTTCTCCAAATCATGTTATCGGTTTCATGAGTTGGATTAATAGTATCTTCAATTTCATCATAAACAAATGGATGATTGACAATTTTTTTTAATTGCATGATTGGATTATTGTTACCCTTGACAGTATACAATTTCTTGGATTCTTGATCTAAGGCAAATAATGTACGGTAATCCAACATGTATCTATACAATCTTTGTTGTAATGCTGACATTTTACATTTAATAACCTTTTCAATCTTGTTTGGCAAATCTTTTTCCACATCTTTTTTCAATCTTCTCAACAAAAATGGTCTCAAAACTTTATGCAATCTTCTGATGACCAACAAAGTTTCTTCTTCCGATAGGTCCATCTTGTCCTGGTTACCAGTATTAGCAAATGGAGTATTAAACCATTCATCAAACGATTTCACAGAGTTGAAAATCTTTGGTAACACAAAATTCAACAATGCCCATAATTCAGGCAAATTATTTTGAAGTGGAGTACCGGTTAAAATTAATCTATAATCAGTATGGTAATAAGTCGACAATGTGAATGATAATTTAGATTTGGTATTTTTCATTCTGTGACCTTCATCAATAATCATATGCACCCACTTTACTTTAGCCAATAATGGACGATCTTTCAAAATGTAATCAAACGTGGTTAACAATACTTGGAAATTACCAGTTCTAATATCTTGATGCATTGCCCTTCTTTGGGTTGGTGACCCCTTGAAGGTAATTTTTTTTAAACTTGGGGCCCATTTTTCGAATTCCAAATTCCAATTAGTCAATGTCGATAATGGAACAATCACCAAATATGGACCAGGAACTTTTTTTACTTCCACCAAATAAGTAATCAAAGAAATGGTTTGAATAGTTTTACCAAGACCCATTTCATCTGCCAAAATACCATTCAAATGATTGTTAAATAATGAAACCATCCATTGTAAACCTTTCAATTGATACTCTTTTAAAGTACCACCAACTAAGATACTTGGTTGTTTAGTAACGGTTTCCTTGTATCTATGTGCCACATTATAATAATCCAAATCAGCACTATCAGTATCCTCACCAAACTGTTTTTTGAATTCATCTTGAGATTCAATAGCATGACCTGCTTGAAGACTTAATTCTCTAGTTTCTTGTTGCTGTTCTTTAACGGATTCGGCCAATGAATTCAAGAAATTGTTGGTTTGTTTCAAAAGATGTGTAATTCTTGTATCCTTAGTTTGATCCAATAATTTAATATAGGCTTCCTCATCATTTGCTTTCAAAGCTTGCAAACGTTGTTTAGCATTTCTTTCAATTCTCTTTTGTTCTTCTTTCTCAACATTTGTATGATATGTGTTGACATTTCTCCCAAATTTTTTGAATTTTTCAAACACTGACGTACGTTGGGTGTATACTTGATGAGTTTTAGCCAATTTATTAGAAACTTTGTTGATTTTCTTCTTCTTTTTACTAATTTTCAAATTCATTTGTTGCTGATTATAAAGGTTATTAGTAAGCAATGCATCTTGTAAATTGACTTTCCTTATCTTAGCCAAAAAATTTGGATGAGTATTTGATAATAACGTATTCTGAAACCAAGTAAATGAAAGATACTTGCCACGCAAGTTTTTTTGTAATCCCAAAAGTTGTAGCGCATTCAAATCATTTTCTATTTCAATCTGTTCATCTTCAGTGAGTTGCTTATCATACTGCTGCAAATAATCTTGCAAATATTGCAATGCATCATCGATTTTTAAAGCAATGGTGCTGTCTCGTATTTGATGAGCTCCATATGTATCGATACCTGTTGGATATACTCCCGGAGTGATTATTCTAGTTTTTGAAGATGACAAAACATTGTAAGGTACTTTCTCATTAGTGGCAGGTACGCTAAACGTATCCACCAACACATTCGGGTCCTTGATATTGACAATTCTGGAATTTGGATACAATTCTTGTGCTTCAGTGTCAATAATTGGTGGTTGAGCCACCGTTAGCGTTAATGGTCTCAGTGGCACTTTATTATGAACATCAGATGCGATGTTAGTGTTTGCGGCCATGTGCTGATTTTGAACCACTGGTGATGCCACTACTGATGGTGGTCCACCAGGTTGATGAAGGTTAACATGAGGCTGGAATGGAGTATTTCCAATCACTGGGGAATTCATCGCTGGGTTTACTATTGGAGTTCCAACTTGAGGGACAACCCCGGATGGCGGTTGTGGAGGAAGCAGAGGACGTGCCAGCGGTATCTGTTGTGGCTGTGATTGAGCTTGTGGCGGCTGTGGTTGGGGTTGTGATTGAGATTGAGGAATTTGTTGCTGAAGACGCGGTGGTGGTATTTGAGACTGAGCAGACAGGGGAGTAGGAGGTTGAAGAGGACTCTTCTGTGGTAGAGCACCAATTTTTTGAGCTAACAACGCAGGATTATTTTGCTGTGCTGCGTTAAAGTTATTATTATTGTTGTTGTTGCCATTAGTTGTGAAAGACTTGTAGTGATTGGCCAAATGCATGTAAATTTCAGCAGGCAATGGCTGTGATTTGAACAAGAATTTGAAAGCGGCTATTTGAACTTTAGAGAGCTGAGTGTCTTCTGTTGTGAGTAAAGGATTGAAATTATTGAATTGTGGGTGGCCTTGGGGATGCTGCTGCTGTTGTTGTTGCTGCTGCTGAATATTTTGGTTCATTGAGAAATGCGCCAGATTTGGAGTGCCTGGGTTTGTATTTCCATTAGAAAACGGCACATTACTGTTACTATTATTATTATTATTATTATTATTAGTAGTAGTAGTAGTAGTACTATTATTATTATTAGTATTATTATTGTTGTTGTTGTTGTTGTTGTTGTTGTTGGTGGTGGTGGTGGTGGTGGTGGTGTTGTTGTTGTTATTGTTATTATTCATTAGTGGGTTACCAAATGAATTTATAGTGGGCGTTCCAACGTTACTACTTGACGCGTTACCAGGTTGTGGAGTTTGTATTGGCTGTTGGTGTTGTTGTTGTTGTTGATTCTGCTGCTGCTGCTGCTGTTGTTGTTGTTGTTGTTGTTGTTGTTGTAATTGTTGTTGCTGCTGCTGTTGAGCCATCTGCTGGTACTGGGAAGATGCCCTCAAGTATCTTGCAATGGCTTGAAACTCGTTATTACCAGTGACATTCTGGCCATACTGTGATTTTAGTTGATTGAAACGCTGTTATAGTGGTTAGTATATGGGCGCTCAATTTTATTAATATTAAAAAGGGCGCGTAGCGCGTCTCGAGGGTCAAAGAGAAAAGTCAAGGAGGATGGAAAGGGAACGAGAAAGATAAAAATTATAAGAGGGGCAAAGCATAGCGCGAGTGTACAATGGCTGTCTGAATGAGTTATGATTGCGATTGAAAATGGCACGAAGTAAAACTAAAATAGAGTGCAATATAATAATATAATAAAGACGTAAATAAAGGCAGATCGCGTGTGACGGGGAGCAATGAATGCGTAGTGGTCGGCGCTTGCAAAATAGGGAGAGAGTAAAGTAAGGGAGAGGGAAGGTAGAGTGTAATGGGAAATGTGTAGAGGATTGGATACGTACTTGTATGGCCTTCTGGATATTTTGTTTGCTATACGACTGGGAGTAGTCCATGGCAGGATACTCTTAGTGTTAGTGATGATGTGTTGTTGTTTATTGTTTACTGCTGGTGTTGGTGTTAAAAATATGTGGATATGCGCTATGGCAAAAGGCAAAACAAAACAGGAGAAATCACCATCCAAGCAACTCAACCGCTGAGTGACTGAGTGAAGCGCTGAAGTGCTTGTTTCTTCGTAGAAGTTTCTTAGTTTTTTTTTTTTTGCCTGTTGACTGTTCCAGCCGGCTTCCAGCCCACCCGTGGCCGGAAATCCGGAACCCTCCACCAAGGAGCAAGGACACGCACGGTAGGGTATCAGTTGATTATAATATATTATCACATTACTAAGTGAGTAGGTAATATTAGTCATGTGATATAAACCTGAGATTGCAGATCATGTGATAAATAAATGTGGGATGAGATGACTATATACCAGTATGTTGGTAAAATAGTCATGATGATATAGTGC
>JXWR01001453.1_pt1 | contig 30616 bp, 9 predicted proteins | sample 315541 | NCBI WGS metagenome assembly JXWR01 (sample SAMN03273951, study PRJNA271842) | soil metagenome | isolation source: rice field ambient CO2 | place: India: CRRI Experimental farm Cuttack,Odisha-753006 | collected 2013-12-17
ACCAAAAACCACAGAATTTTGCTCTCTTTTGTTCTTGAAATATTTGAATTTAATTAGATTGAACTTAATTTTATCAATTTCTAAAGTACCACTTGCCAAACAAGGGAAGAAAAACTCGTCAGTAATTGAATCATTGGTGTATTTGAGATCAAAAGAGTTAGATTTGAATGACGTACAAGCGAATGAAACCAATGAAATTAATGGCAACGCTACATCAAGTGAAGAACAGTTGGATGGCATTAATGGTGCCAATTCTACCATGAACGACCTAGAATCATCAATTAGCGTTTCTGCATTATCAACTACATCTACAATTACGTATTTAAACGCTTCTAGCTTTTCTAAAAATCATCTCAACCTACTTTTGCAAATTTCCAGTCAATCATTGAATCAATTGCTTACTTTTCAAAATGGGGCTTCATTTATTGTATTATCTTCATTAAGCCGGATTAACTTGATTTTTCAAAACAAATCGTTGATTTTAGAAATATTTTCCTTGCTTTACTTCTTAAAATTGATCAACTTTGATTTCATTTACAAAAACTTACTTAAAAAAAATCTTCTCATCAACTACACCAATAGCAATAACTACAACTCTCTTGTTGATGGTACATTGAATGATGCTGAAAGTACTTCAGCTAACTCATTTACTTCTACTGGGGCAGTATCCGCAGATTTGGTTGATAACAATGAACTTATCAATCCCTCATTATCATTCAATATTTTTGGTCTTTTATCATTAATCACTATGGAAGAAAGTGCAGATAACACTTCTGGTGGGTCATACGATAGCAACTTACCAGCTTTGATCAACAAAAAAATCTCATTCTTAATCTTTAATAATCCTTCTTTGAGTTTTAAAAAAGTCTTGCAAAAATCATTGCACTGCATTGCATTGGCTTACAGACACTGCTCTCAAGACAATGTTGTTGGGTTAATATATTCTCTCATAAATTTGCTTTCTGTTGATAATGACAACGAGCCAGCGGCACCTTCTTCCGATCTGCCTGTCAATATCAATAATGGCGTGATGAGAAGTTTAACTGGCACTTTGAGAGCTCCAAGACTTGGTTCACTCAAACCGCATAGCAATAATAATCTTGAACATGAAGCCAAGCATAAGAATGTTGCCAATTTGTCTGCCAATTCAACTGGTAGTATTTCCACAAGATCATCAGTCAATAATACTGCTTCTGTCTTGAACACCTCACCATATGATGCTAGAAATAACGGACATGCAGCTGCAATCAATCACAAGAATCACCATCACCAAACCCCCAATGATCCATCTTTGAAACAGGTTGGTGGAATATTTGAGAATAGCATTAAATCCATTATTGAATTGACAAATAGTTACAACCAAGAGGAGATCAGTGTCCTTGTAATTACTATATTGGTTCAAAAATTTAGAATTGTTAACACCAGCAAGAGCGCCGCAGGCATTGAAAATGGTCAATCAACTTCTAGTTCTTATAATTCCGAGAGAATTTCCGAGCTTTTGAACTTGTTAATTGCCAAAAACTTATACAAATTGACATACAATTTGCATGATGACACGAAAAATTTTCAGTTGTTGGTAAAAACATATTCCAATTTATTGTCTTATTCTGTCAACAGCGATAGCTGGCGACTTGCCAAAGAGCTCATTAATGCTTACTGTAAAATTGCCAAAATACTCCGTGATTATTTCTATTTGATTTCCAAAGATGATGATAATAGTAGCCGTCTCAAAGCTTCTTATATTATATTGCCAACTAGCTTGTCAGACAAAGACCAAATGAAAAGCTATTCTGCGGTAAAGTCTCTCTATGATTCACAAAATAGGCTAATCTATGATTTGACAAACCCTAAAGTCAACGAGAATTATAAAATTTTTTTGCATGAATTGCTCAATAGTATTATTTCTAAAGGTGATAATTTGAATAAGTTGGAAGATAATAGTCACCATAGATCGCATACTGAGATTTCGGAAGTTGCCAAAAAAATTGAAGTTTATTTGAAACCGTTATCAAAGTTATTGCCATCGCCTTTTGAAAACCAGTCAAGTTTAATTTTTAACGCGTCTCAGGGTCAAGGTAAAAAAGATGGCGTCAGTAATCTTAGTTTCAAAAGCCAAATGATTATTGATGAAGTCACCGTTAATTTATTTAGAAACATATGGTTCAACATGATTATCCACGGTGTAAATATCGATTTGCTTCCTTCGATTATTCCGCTCTCTGGTTCAGTTGACATACCAAAATTAAACAAGAAATCAAACATTCGTGCGGATGCGGGTACAGTCGTTTACTATCAGAAGCTTGTTAAATATTTAAGAATCATTGCGTATAATACTCCACCATTGGCATCAGAGTTATCTTGGAGTCATAATGAGAATTTGCTTGAGTTAAATACTGTCTTAAGAAGAGGCTCATCTCATTCTAATGTTAGATTCCAAAAAAGCGTTATTGAGTCAATAGTAAATAAAAGCGGCAAAAGCGAGTATGGCGAACATTCTTTTGTGTCATCCTTAGATACTGATACTCCAACCACTTTCAAAGGGAAGATATCTTCAACACCAAAGTTGATGTTTTTAGCAGCGGCTGCTTTTCTTGAGTCGTTACGTGTTGAGTCTGGTGTATTTTACAAGTCATTACTATATTTTTCTGATCCATCAATCAGACTCAGTAACTTGGAGAAAGATATGAAACTGATTACTTACGAATTATTGGTGGTCTACTTGGCGAATGTCAACAAAAATTTTAATTCTGTTAACCAAGTAACTGCAAGCGAGCCTGCTGCTTCGGAGCAAGGAAGTAAAAAAGCTTTGCCTGCGGGTAAAGTTGAACTTAACTTGGCTGTTGTGAACAATTTCACCATTAGTCATATTTCTGCTCAGTTAAGCGAAATGTTGATTTTGACATGCGCCACGAACAGTGTTTTGCAAGGAATTGCAATTCAATGCTGTGATTTGTTGATTACAGGAGTTCCTAACGTATTGTCACACCAGGAGTCATTTACTTTGTTCAAGTTATTAGATTTGCTCAACTTATTGTTTTTCAGCATTGTGAATTACCAGAAGCTGAAATATAGTCCAATATTGGAATTTCACCTACCGAACTACGCCCTCAACTCGGTAACTAATTCTCATGATATAACTTCATTTGAAAAGATAATCTTGTTGGATAGTTTGGAATGGAGACAATCAACTTTTGAAATGTTGCAAATGAAGGCTCGTGAATGGATCCTTTTATCGCTTAAAAACTCAAATCAAGTGATGAAGAACTTGTTACAAAACTACGTAGTTATCAACTCCAACATCTCTTCAACGGCTAACAACCAACTGTACTCGACAATCAAACATTATAAATCGGACAGCAGTATCAATTTTGGCGTCTCATTTGCTATTGAAATGGGCAAAAGCATTTTAGTAGCCGATAAAGAGATTCATAATATCGCCACTTCCAGCTATCTCAACAGTTTTAACAACACGCGTGTTGATACTTTATCTGAATTGCTCATTAATTACAATATTAGTGCTGATTTGTCTAATGTTAAAGCAGAATACATTAGCGATGATATACACAAATATGCTAGAAAGCTTAGAGAAAGAGTTTCTGATTTGAATAAAGCTTTGACTCATGATAAAAAGTCACATACGGGCAAAAATCAATTTTACAGTCGTCATGTTAATGCTTCCAAAAACAATGAAATTGTATCTATTATTGATGCTATTTCAAGCTTTTTGTCGATCGTGAACAATTCGAAGCAAAAAATCAAAGATGCTGCAAAATATGAATCAGAGTTTACCAAATATTTGATAGAAATCCCTTTCAAAGTTTTTAATTGTGATATTTTGAAGTATTGTATTTCCCATTGGTTGATTATATCCACCAATAATCTGTCATTACAGTTTTTGATCATCAACGAAATCTTGAAGAATTTCCAAGATACCGTATTGAACGGTAAAGGGTTATTTAACAACCATAATAGCCGTGCCACCAACTTTTCTCCAGAATACAAAGCTATGGAATACGCACCTTCAAATAAGCAGGAAAGCAATCATTTTGCATCAGTTGCTAGTGAATCTTTCAAGATCCATTTATTACTAATCAGATTGATTCAATCATTTTTCCATTCATCATTATACCAAAGTAACAATATGTTGAGAAGTTTCAATGATTTCACAGTGTTTGTGCTCAAGAATTTTTCCAAGATTAGCTCGCATCCATTTTCAAGATTGTTAAGATTTGAAATCATAAAATTTTCTCTTGACGTATTGGTTGTAAACTTGAGTATCAAAAATATCAATGTCAATGATAAAATTTTGAGTCTAATTGGATCATCTAAGAATACTAAGGCCACAGAATCGGTATTTGATTATAATCTTGTTAATACATTGGTCTACTTGATCTTGAATGCATCATTGGATTGGTTCAAGTATCGTAAAATATTACCATTTGGAGACAATTTGCTCAAGATAAAAACTGATTACAACATGCTAATTGAGGTGGCAAACCTCATAACAAATCTTAACCTTACCGGTGACAACAACTTAGTGTTAAAGAAAAAGTTGTTGTTAATGTTCTTAAATGACGAGATCAATTCTATTCACATTTGGTTAAATCCAGTTAGCGACTTTAAGACATTGACCAGTTCCAAGATGTATGATTTTGGTTATAACAACAAGATTTTATCTTCTGATGCCATGGACAGTGAGTTCTTATACGAGGCTTACAAGTTGGATCCAAGCTATGCTATCAACATCGTATCAAGAATTACCACTAGTGGTGCAGCAAATTCAGTCAAGTACAGGTTGGTTTTGAAGAAAATATTATTTGCTGATCCGTTGGCAGCCATCAACTATCCAGAAGCATTAAACATTTTGTTAGATCCTGAACTTTATACTAATGATATGCACTTGTTGACCAATGAGACGTCTTCGAATAGCAGCAACCCGTTAAAATATTTGCTATACTGGGACTCACTCTCTCCAATTGAGTCTATCAATTTGTTCTTACCGCCGTTTGGCAAGCATCCATATGTGTTGCAGTACGCTATGAAATCGCTTGCGTCGCATGACATTAATGTTACGTTTTTTTATGTTCCGCAGATTGTGCAAATGTTGAGGTTTGATGTTGAGGGGTACGTGCAGAAATTTATTTTGGAAACTGCACAAATCTCGCAGTTATTTGCACATCAAATCATATGGAATATGCTAGCCAATAGTTATAAGGATGATGAAGGCACGGTTCCTGATGAGTTAAAGCCTAAATTGGATGAGATTAGAAATTTGATGACTAAATCTTTTTCGCCGGACGACTTTGCTTACTATGAGAAAGAATTTTCATTCTTCAAGGAAATTACTGGTATTTCCGGTAAATTAAAACCATATATCAAAAAGACAAAAGCAGAAAAAAAATTGAAGATCGATGAAGAAATGAGGAAGATTCAAGTGGAACCAGGGGTATATTTGCCAAGTAATCCTGACGGCACTTTGGTGGATATTAATAGAACATCTGGTAAACCATTACAATCACACGCTAAGGCTCCCTTCATGGCTACATTCAAGATTAGCCGAAAAATTTATTACTACGATGACGATGAAGATGGTAGTGAAAATATTGCGGTGAATGTACAAGAAACAGATGGTGGAGCTGGTGGTGGTCCTGATTCCCCTGCCGGCGGTAAGGAAAGTGATCCAAAGTCTGATATGAATAGCACTACTATAGAAACATGGCAAAGTGCAATCTTCAAAGTTGGTGATGACTGTCGTCAAGATGTGTTAGCATTACAGTTGATTTCAGTGTTCAGGTCAATTTGGGCTAACAATAATTTGGACTTGTATGTTTTCCCATACAGAGTAACTGCCACTGATGCTGGTTGTGGTATCATTGATGTTTTGCCTAACTCTGTTTCCAGAGACATGTTGGGTAGAGAAGCGGTGAATGGGTTGTACGAATACTTTATTACTAAGTTTGGGCCTGAATACTCAACTGAATTCCAAGTAGCTAGAAATAACTTGATCAAATCCTTGGCTGCTTACTCGATTATTTCCTACTTGTTACAATTCAAAGATCGTCATAATGGTAACATCATGTATGATGATCAAGGTCATATTTTGCATATTGACTTTGGGTTCTGCTTTGATATTGTTCCTGGTGGGGTAAAATTTGAGGCGGTACCATTCAAATTGACCAAAGAAATGGTTATGGTGATGGGTGGCAGCAATGATACCCAATCATTTAAGCGATTTGAAGAGCTTTGTGTGCAAGGATTTCTTGCGGTGAGACCATACATGGATGTTATTGTAAAATGCGTTTTACCGATGCTAGAAAGTGGGTTACCATGCTTCAAGGGCATGACAACCATCAGAAACTTAAAGTCAAGGTTTGTGCCTCAAAAGAGCGAGAAAGAGGCTGCTTTGTTTATGAGAAGATTGATCCGCAAGAGTTACGAGAGTTTCTTTACTAAAGGGTACGATGAGTTCCAACGTCTTACTAATGGTATTCCATATTAATATTTGGCATTTGTGTTTGTAATTTCCACATTGATTGAGGCCAAAAGACTCTATTTAGAACTTTTACAGTCTGTTATTATTTATTAGAATATATTGATTAGAAAATTGTTTTGTATGAAATAGTTGGACTACTTTTTACTTTGACTTCTGTAGTCTCTCTCGGCCGATATAATCATAACCTTCCTTGACTTTGCTCATTCTTGTCAGGGTGACCCGAAAAGCACATGACATATGTACCAGAAAGCCGGAAGTCAAAAGTCGTCTCTACCGCTAACATTTTGCATAGCGCAAGTGAAATTGTGACTTATAAGTGTTAGTGATGGATATATATATATATATATATATATATATATTTATATATAATGTTGACGAGACGCCGTGAAGCGGATACTGTACTTCTGGCAATTGAGTATGTTCGTTGGGGATTTATATGCTTTGGTGTGCAGTGCAAAAGAGGCCTCTTTCTTTTTACTCTGTATTTCGGGCTTTTTCACAACCCGAGGGCAAGCAACGTACGTTTACTATATGACAATTACTATGGGATAGCAGATCAGCCCTCGCGATAACGGTTTACGCGGAGGGTCCTTCGCTTGCTGGAGATGCTTTTGACCGAGCTGTTAGCATGAACCAGTAATGTTACCTTCTACATGATGTATCACAGAATTGCTTGTAGTTCTCGTAACCGTTGTAGTCGACGCGTGTTTCCCTCTAATAGCCGCTTATCCCAACGCCAGACGCGTAACGAAAGCAGTTTCCCGTTGCCGATTTTTGGGTTTTCAGTTTCTGGTTTTCAGATTTTCACCGAATTTTCACCGCCTGCAACGCCTGCGCTGCGCTCCTCTGCGCTATTATCCCAGGACAGTAGCACCCACAACAATCGCTCAATCGCCAACTAGAGAAAAAGAAAAATTGTTTTTGGCCCCAAGGCCCTCCTCCTCCCCTAAACCCCAGCCATTGCGATTGCCGTTGCAAGAAAAATTTTTTTTCCTTTTCTTTCTCACCAGATGAACTGTCCTTAACCCTATAGCCATCCATCGACCTTTCCTCCATCAATCAATCTATTCCAATCCAGCCCCTCCCTCCAAGCCATCTCCTACGCACCGCTGCAACCATGTCCCAGGTCGACGATTCTGCTCCCGCTGCTATTCACACCAGCAATAACGCTAGCAACAACAACAGTGGCAACAGTGGCAGCAGTAGTAGCAGTAGCAGTAACAGTGCCGCTAGCGCCAGCACAAGTGCAAACCCGGAATTGGATCTTTTACTTAACAACCGCAGCTTGTTGGACAAAGAGCTTGCAAAAACAAACATTGACGCTTTTGCCAGCGAAAAACAGCTTGTTTTAAACCACTTGAAATCCAAGCTCTCTAATATTGCATACATGGACTTGCTTTCAATAAAAGCATCCAACTTGAGCATCCTCCAAAACGAAGAGACTGAAAGCTTGTCTAAGCTCAACAAAGACTACAAAAGGGCGAAATCATTGCTTAAACAACAAACGCTACATCAGTTAAACGGCAGAGAAAGCATTATTACCGTCGTTTCTGAGGACAATAGTACTACAACGCCAACCGCCGGCAACGCCACGACGACAACAACTGCCGCCGCACCAATGAAGAGAACAAGAAGACTTAGAAAGCCATTGCCTGCCAAAGTCACCGATGAAGCCACCGCCGCTCCTGCAACAAAATCCAAAAGTAGGAAAAGAAGAAGAGCTGGCTCATCATCGATTATCGAGACCGCTGCAGATATGGACGCCAGCCAGATTGCTAGCGCTAATGTCAATGGAGCCTTGACTACTACTTTTGAATTGAATTCCAACGAAGCAGCAACAGCAGTCGCCCCAGCAAAGAAGACTAGAAGAAAGCGCTCAGGTGCCGTGAAACAAGAAGGCGATACTGCTGCTCCAGTCAAGAGAATTCGCAAAATTGCCGCCAAACCATCAGCAGCTACAACAACATCTTCCGCAGCTGGCGCCAAAAAAGACACCGGTGCTGACGCTGATGCCGAGGAAAGTAAACCAAAGAGGAAACGTGCTAAAAGAAAACCAGCAAAGCCATCATCTGCTGCTCAAGACAAGGACAAAGATGCGAAGAGCAAAGAAGATAGCAAAGATGTTTCTGGTGCTAAGCATAACAAAACTAAGGCAGGCAACGATAAAGCTGCTGCTGCTGCTGCTGCTGATACCGCTAACAAAACAGCAGCCACCACCGAGAAGAAAGAGGACCCTACAAAACTTAAGCTTATTATCAAAGCACCAAAACTTTCTCAGAAGGAAATCAGGGCTATCAAGAGACAATACGACAATGTTTATTTAAACATTTGGAAAGACATGGCCAGAAAAGATGGTCCGAGAATTCATCGTTTGGTACTACAATCTCAACAGGCAAAACTCATAAACTTGAAGAAAACTGCATTGTTAGCCGCCAGAGAATCTTCCAAGTGGAAAGTTAGAACTAATAAGAATTTGAAAGATTTGCAAACAAAGGCAAGAAGGTCGATGAGAGAAATGTTCAATTTTTGGAAGAAAAACGAAAGAGAAGAAAGAGATTTGAGAAAGCGCGCAGAAAAAGAAGCAATTGATCTTGCCAAGAAACAAGAAGAAGAAAGAGAAGCTCAAAGACAATCAAGAAAGTTGAACTTTTTGCTTACACAAACAGAATTGTATTCACATTTCATTGGTAAAAAGATCAAGACCGATGAAATTGAAGGTGCAGATAAAGATGCCAACTTGGCTCAACACATTGGCGATCAGCGCTCCGAGCACCATGATGTGCAAGAACCTGTTAACGCCACCAAGAATGATATTAACACTATTGATTTCGACAACGAGGATGAAGAAGCATTGAAGAAGAAAGCAGCTGAAAACGCCCAAAGCGCCGTAATGGCCGCTAAGGCTAGAGCTGATGAGTTTAATAACCAAGATGATGAAAATGAGATGAACTTCCAGAACCCAACATCACTTGGTGACATTATTATTGACCAGCCTAAATTGTTGACTTGTACATTGAAAGAGTACCAAGTTAAAGGTTTGAACTGGTTGGCCAATTTGTATGATAAAGGTATTAACGGTATTTTGGCCGATGAGATGGGTTTGGGTAAGACCGTACAAAGTATATCTACGTTGGCATACTTGGCAGAAACTCACAACATTTGGGGCCCTTTCCTTGTGGTAACCCCAGCATCTACCTTGCATAACTGGCAGCAGGAGTTGACCAAGTTTGTTCCAGATTTCAAAGTCTTGCCATACTGGGGTAATGCTAAAGACCGTAAAGTCTTGCGGAAGTTCTGGGACCGTAAAAGCGTGGTTTACAATAAAGATTCTCCATTCCATGTTTTAGTCACTTCATACCAGTTGGTGGTGGCTGATGCTCAGTATTTTCAAAAAATCAAGTGGCAGTATATGATTCTTGATGAAGCTCAAGCCATCAAGTCTTCACAGTCTTCTAGATGGAAGATTTTGCTTGGTTTGCAATGCAGAAATAGACTTTTGCTTACCGGCACCCCAATCCAAAACTCTATGCAAGAATTATGGGCTCTTTTGCATTTCATCATGCCGTCGCTTTTTGATAGTCATGATGAATTTAGTGAGTGGTTTTCCAAAGATATTGAAAACCACGCTACTACAAACTCGAAGTTGAATGAAGCTCAATTGAGAAGATTGCATATGATTTTGAAACCCTTCATGTTGAGACGTATCAAAAAGAATGTGCAAAAGGAATTGGGTGATAAAGTGGAGATTGATGTTTTCTGTGATTTGACTACCCGTCAAAAGAGATTATACCAAATTTTAAAATCTCAAATCTCATTGATTGACATTCTCGAGAATGCAAAGAAGGGCAACGGTGACGATAGCAATTTGATGAATTTGGTGATGCAATTTAGAAAAGTTTGCAATCATCCGGACCTTTTTGAAAGAGCGGACACCAAGTCGAGTTTCAACTTTGGGCAATTTGCTGATACGGTGTCATTTTTGAAGGAAAGTAACGAAAGTGTTCTTGACGTGCACTATTCCAACAAAAATGTTGTGAATTTTCAGTTGCCAAACTTAATTTATGATGAATTAATTAAGCCAAATTTTGACAATTCCGTCGGTATAAGAAACAAGCTCTTGAATTTTGTGTTAAATATTTGGAATGAGGATTATCTCAAGCAAAATATCTCTTGGATACAGTCATTGATTGACTTTCCATCAACAAAAATTTTGAGAAACGGAGTATTAGAGAAGGCTATTGAGCAAAGAACTTATAGTGAAAACACTGGCAAGTTATCATCTTCATCATCCAGGTTTTTGGAGGTTGTTGAGAAGAAAGATTTGCTTACTGACTTATTGTCCATAAAGGACAATTATTATAAGGACACATATATGCAAGTAATGGAACCAGCTGCAGCACCAAAAGCAACCGCCCCATTGGTTGAAGTTATTTGTTCTAACCGCTCTTTTGTTAACGAAACACAACAAACCTTGTACAATCCAACAATAAAGCAAGCTTTATCACCATTGTCCTTGAACACTCAGTACGATTTATTCTCTAAAGGGGTACTGATTACAGAGTTCCCTAAAGCAGAAATGATGCCAGAACCATTGAATAATAAGGTTGGTTATTCAACAATAAGAATGCCATCTATGAATAGATTCATTACTGAGTCTGGTAAGTTGGCAAAATTGGACCAGTTGTTAGTGGAACTACAGAAAAATGATCATCGTGTGTTGGTTTATTTTCAAATGACCAAGATGATGGATTTGATGGAAGAATACCTAACTTACCGTCAATACAAATACATTAGATTGGATGGGTCTTCCAAGTTGGATGATCGTCGTGATTTGGTGCATGATTGGCAAACTAAACCAGAAATCTTCGTGTTTTTGCTTTCCACTAGAGCCGGTGGTCTTGGTATCAACTTAACTGCTGCTGATACAGTGATTTTTTACGATTCTGATTGGAATCCAACCATTGATTCACAAGCGATGGACAGAGCCCATAGATTGGGTCAAACCAAGCAAGTGACAGTTTATAGATTAGTGGTGCGTGGCACCATCGAGGAAAGAATGAGAGATAGAGCAAAACAAAAAGAGCATGTGCAACAAGTTGTTATGGAAGGTAAAGCGGATAATGTCAAGCAAAGCACCCAAGTGGACGACGAAAAGACCAAGAAGGAAGATGTGGCCTTTTTGCTCTTTTGATATGTCTTCTCGTGCATGTGCTTTCGGGATTTGTTCTTTTGTTTTATTTTCAAGGCATTGTGGTTTTCATTTTTGGTTTCTGTAATATTTTATCTCCTATTTTTCATTCTGTTCTCTCTTTTATATTTTGTTTATTATTCATTCTGTTAATTAATTCTCGAAAACTGTTGTAATATTATTAATAAAGTCTTGCGTTTTTGGTTTTTGGTTTTTGGTTTTTGGTTTCATAATAATCAAAATGTAGAATTTCATGGTGTACATTTTTTTGGTATGGATACCGGAAGCACTTGAATTGTGATTTGAAATTTATATAACTATGCAAGGCAAGAATTATTGAAATTCGGTACTTCAAGGCTACCGGTAATTCTATCAAGTTAAATCAGTTGTCTAAAAAGTTTATTAATTTTAACATCGAAAATAAATTAACAATAATACTGTGGAAGAAGTCAATAGCAAAGCAACGCAAGCAACGAAGAATAAATGTTTAGGAAAAGAGCTGGCTAGTAGTAAAAAAAAAGGAAGTGCAAGTTAGGTAATAAGGTGAACGTAGTGGTGCTTGAAAATATACTAATAAAATAATAGGCATCCAAAACAAACAAAAAAAAAAAAAAAAACAACTTTGAGGATCAAAAAAGAACAAACAATATAGTACTAAAAAGAAAATGAAACCGAACAGAATAAAAGAAACACGCGAAAACAAGAAACCAAGCAGACCAAAATAAACAAGAAGTCGAAACCAAGAAATTATAGTTTCATATTATAGAAAAAAGTGGAAATTAAGGAACCTGGATTCCTTTTAATACTAGATAACTTCAGCGGTGTTCAAAAGAGTCATCAAATGGATTAAGAGGCGACTGATCTACCTTGACATCCAAAAGAATACTAGAACTTGGTCTATTGTTCATTGAAGGTCTATTCCTTAGCGCATCAGGAGTCACTGAGGAAGCGTTAGAATATCTATTGTTACTAGTTCCATATTGTTCATGATGTCTATTGAAGAAAGACTGATCGTCATCGGAATCAGAGCCCAATGAAATGAGCTCGTTAACATCACTGAGACCATCAGTGGCTGGCTCCACAATATGGGTTAAGCCTGGAATAGATTTTCTATTTTTCCGCACTTCTTCTCTGGAAAGCGATCCTTTGAAACTTGGTTGGCGACTGTGCATTTGCTGACTGCTTGAAGCTGATGATTTTGCATGATCTTGGTTGTGATAGTTATAGTTGGCATTGTCTTCGTGACTGCTATCAATGGTGCGCACATCTTCATCTTCATCGCTTTCGAAAATCACCTCGTTGTGAAGTTTGGACTTGTTGACGTCAACAAGCTTAGGCACGGCTCTCACTGCAGTCATTGTGGATAATGGACTACCAAATGTGGTATTATTGTGGTTATTTTGCTGATGACTAGCAATACTTTGCACATCATCAGTAACTTGCCTATTGGAAAACAAACTTGAATCACTTCTGACTTTGACTCCTGGGATGTAGGCAATAGGAATAATGTTAGATGCTCTGGTTAGTGCACTAGATGCTAACGATGTAAAAGTAGCAGCAGAGTTTCTTTTGGTTCTTCTACTAGTACGTTTAGAAAACCCGGTGTATATACTACTGCTGTCACCAGGAGATTTACCAAATTGTGGTGGTGCACTAAATTCTTTAGCAATCTCATTGCTATTGTTACCAGGATAACCTTGTCCAGTACCATCATTATAACCATTACCGGCTAAAATTTCTTTTTCTTGGGCCTCGAGTCTTAAAAACTTATTAGATTTTCTGTGTTTCTTGTGGTTCCAAACAATAAAGCCAATAATTAAGCCTAAAAATACGACACCTCCCACCACGCCGCCAATTATACCACCAATGTTTTTAGAACTGCTGCTGCTGCTGCCGCCGACGCATTTCACAGAAGCGCATTTTTGACAAGTTCTTGAAGTCATTATACAACTTTTGCCACCACTGCAATTGCATGATGGTGATGGGGTAGGACAAGACACACAGCCGTCAATACTGTCATCATCCCTTCTTGTCAAAAAAATGTTCAAGTATTCTTCTTCTCTTTTGGTAAGGGGGATGTCGGTATAATGTTCTGGTGATATTTCCATGATGGAGATGACACAGATAATATGAGACTAGGGGTTCGCGTGTTGAAATTTAGAGGATTATGTTTTTGAGAACTTTTGGCGGATAATACTATAGTTCAATAGCTAGTTTGCAAGTCTGGCTTTGTTTGTGTTTTAGTAGTAAATGTAATGATTATGATAGTGAAATAGAATGCCAGAAGGTTAGTCTAAAAGTTTTCCTTCAAAGCTGTTGAAGTACAAATGAGCGAATTTTTGAGAAAAGACAGGGCAGATAATTTATAAAGGTATAATAGGATGACAGTTGAGGTTCAATTATAGTACTGTACTTGTCCATCCCTTTTTTTTCTTTTCGCTGATTCTCGTGTTTGATGCCTGCATGACGATGCATCCAGTTTACGCTAGCTGAAACGCATCACCCGGCTGAATTTCATGGACGGAACTTCTTAAAACGGAAATTATGTCTCCTATTTCCAGATCTGGCCTCCTGTCGCTTTCTGCGGTAGCCGTTGCTTTTTGCTGCGTTGTTTGTGTCAACATCAGCCAGATCAACGCTGCCATGAAAACAGAAGAAAGAACCGCTAAAATGGAAACATGAGTGAGTATCTTAGGTAGAAATTGTAGTGGATTCCCAAGCAGGGGTGTTATTTTCACGAGAAGAAATTTTAAAGACAAGTAACTGCCGATGAACGGACTACTTTGTTACGTACTAACTCTCACCGAACTAAACTATAACTTAGCATATATGCCTGCTATCTAGCACCTGTAACCCAAACTCCCATCGACATTTTTTCATTATCAACTCAAAACTATCAATGCAGCTAGCCCCATATTGGGGTGCTTTGTAGCCATTAATTGTTCGTGCTTACGCTTCTTTTGCAAATTGGCAAGATTATCCTTTGATCGCTACTGTGCTACAACACATTGAAGAGCACTGCGAATGGCACAGCTAAATATACAATAGATCCAAAAAAAAATTTTGAGCATAAATTGAATATTAGTATATAGAAAATTATAATACAATGATACCGAACTCCATAGAATGGCAGACAGAACACAACTAAAAGGGATGGAATTTTTTTAAAAAAAAATTTTTCATTAATATCAAATACAACTTGCAACAGTAACTTCTTGAGTGTTGAACCAGTGAAAGAAAAAAAGAGTAAAAAAGCGTTATAGAATGAATAAAACAACAACAAAGAAAGCAGGGATTTAGGCCAGCAACAAAAGAATAGAACTAGAAAAAGTATAAATTACAATAATCAGTAGAGCCCACCACAAGCAAAAGGACTGAATAAAGGTATCATCAACGAGAGGAAAGGAAAAGCCCATGAAAAACCGGAGAGCCTGAGAAATTTTAAACAAAATAGTAGTAGTACAAGAAATTAGGGAAGATGTGTGTTTTCCTCTTCATGCGAGCATCTTCAATTTAGCCTGGCTGATAGTGGTAATATTTTCTTAGAGCCATTGGCACTAAGAGGAGTCAATGGATTGCTGTTTTTTCCGCTCGGAGTATCAATAAAAGAGTTCTCTTTATCGTCCTCAACGGCGAAAAAGGCATCAGTGATATCAGCATCGTTTTGGTACTCATCTTCCTCATCTTCAAAAATCCTAGTTCCACTATTGCGTCTATTCTTGTTACTTTCTTCAAAAGCTTTCTCAACAGTTTCTTCTAGCTTCTCTGCTAACTTTCCATCTTCAGCGATTTTCTTTGGTCTGCCTCTCTTCTTCTTTGGCTTGTTAATATTGGCCTCAGTTTCAATACCGCCCACACAGATATTTCTCTCCTTGTGACGACGCAATGCATCTATCCTTGTGAATCCTTTACCACACAAACAGCTAAATTTGCTATTTTCATGGATCTTCTCATGGCGGTGCAAATCATGCTGGCGTACAAAGCTCTTGGTGCAATTATCATGAGAGCAGCGATATGGCCGGTCACAAAGGTGAGTTTGAATATGCGAACGGATGTTATATCTCCTTTGAAACAATTTTCCACATCCATTATAATTGCAAACGTATTTTTTGTTGTTGTCGGGGCCAATGATAAACTGATCAATGTATCCTGGTGGCAAAGTTGACACTTTATCTGCACCTTTTCTCTTTTGACGAGCAAAATAAAGGAGCTGCTGTTGATGAGGCAGCATATGATTGTCTGAGGACTCATTTACCGTCATGATTTCCTCCCAGTAAAGTGGATCATTCGGAGACATGTTGCAAGGAGATGGGGTGGAATTGACAGCAGCAGCAGTAGCAGCAGCAGTAGCAGTAACATCACCGGTAGCTAGACCTGGATGATGAGGGTGATGATGTTGACCACCAGAATTAGCAGCAATTTTGGAAAAATCAGGCTCGTGCATCTTCACTGGAGACCCATGGTAAGAAGATGGAGTTGCAGTTTGAGGGTAATTATAATCTTCTGGAGAAGAAAATGTAGTACCACTAGAGTTGGTTGGGGGTGGATTGTTGAAGTTAGTGTATTTTGGGGATGGGGTCATGTAGATGTTATGGTACGAGCTTTGACTTTTCAATTCTGGGGTGGTGTGATTTTGTACTTGGTTTAATGGAGTTGGTACTTGTAAAGTGAGGTTATTGACATTAATTTGTCTTTTAATTGGTGATGGATTTGCGGTAGGAACTGGGGTTGGGAAACATGAACTGTCTGATTTGCCAGTGTTGCTGATGTGGCTGCTGCTGCTATTGGTCGCTAACGCATAATTTTGGGTAAGCTCACTCTCATCGACCACCGTTTGATCCAAAATATCATCAATACTGTCAATGTAAGTAACTGGTTGCTGGTTCTCAAACGTTGAATAAGCAGCTGCAGCATTATTAAAATTATTCACTTGAGGACTAGTATGAATTACTTTGGACATCTTGTTCAAGTAATTTGGTGAGAAGTAATTTGTTGTCATAGTAGATTGTTGCTGTTGCTGCTGTTGCTGCTGCTGTTGTTGATAATGTTGTTGAAGTTGGTAACGGTGATGTTGATGTTGGCGCTGCTGCTGCTGTTGCTGTAACTGTAGCTGGTGCTGCTTGCGCATTTGTTCTTGACGATAGTGTTGCTGTTGCTGACGTTGCTGCTCCAAGCTTGACTGCTGCTGATGCGGCTCTGGATCTGGTGGAAACTTATATGCGCTTGGCTTGGTACTAGTCACTATGTAGTCCTTGGACAACGTTATTGCTTTTGGATCAATTATTCTTTTGCTTTTGGGTTCATTCATTCTAGCTATTCTCAAACCATTATTAGAATTATCATGCTGAACATGTATATTTTGTTGCATTTGCGTTTCTGGCTGTAATTGTTGCTGTTGTTCTCTTCTTTGCTGGATCAGATTTTGTGACACGTTGAGTATGTCTTTCAAATCTATTGGATTCATTCCCGGAATAGATAGCTCTCTGCCATGAAACCCAAAAAGCGCAGCACCGCTTGGCTTTTTGGCGTGCCTTTTGTAACTTGGTTGAGTATTTTGTCTTTCTGATTGGTTAACAACGTTGTTATTTATTCCCGCAGGAATATCTAAATCTTGCAAAGAAAGCAAGGTCTCATTTATGGAGTCGTTGAGTATATTCATATTGCTAGCATTACTTGGGTAGCTAGTGTACCCTTGAATATTCTCAACTGTTGCATTATTGTTGGCACCATTGTGTTTGTCATCAAATAGACCAAACGTGTTATTTAGTTGCGAAGCTACTGAAGAGGCGTTTTCATTGGGAAACTGTTGACCAAAGATGTCCAATGAATTATTCTGGTTGAAGTTGGCCTTAGTATCAAAAAGATGGTTGTAAAACTGAGATTCGTCGATGTTAAAGTTTAACATTGAGGTGGGGTTGGAGTTTTTGAGATCCAGTTGGCGGAAAGTAGTCATTTGATTATGAGTTGTTCAGGAGCCTGCCTAATAAAAAGTTGTACCTCGCCTGCAAGGTATAAAGAAATGCTTGACAAAGAAGATTTCCTGCTTGGTTGAAAAAGAGATCTTGTTGATAGATGTATTTGGTGGTTGGAAAAAAATTAGTTTTGGTGAACTAGGGCTTGAAAAATTGATGATAAAGAAAAATGTGAGTAACTTGTTGGTGGATGCTGCTGAAAAAAAAAGGTGGAAAAGGAAAAAGAAGAAGAAGAAAAGAAAAAAAAAGAAAACAGAAAGGAAGAAGCGTAAGAAAGTTAAGAATTTGAGACAACTTCAGGGCAGATACATTTATATTAAATGGATTTTTGGCAGCAAAGGGACTTGATTTTCAAAAGACCAAGGCCGATGCTGCATGTTAAATTGAATCGGCAGCGCAGACGCTATTTACATTTGTCCATAAGAGGAAATCCAATTGTTTATTTTATACTTCAAACGGAAATGCTATATTAATGCACGTGATGCTAATGTATAAGCACATACATGAGGCTGCTATCTTCGTGCAGGAATAGGAAATCAGGCCTCTTATGCCGTGATAGCACTAAATTGCATACTGATGAGACCCAATTTCTTTGCTCGTTGTTCAAGCAGGGAATATCGGGCTTGAAAGAAAACTCTAATTGTATGTCGTCGCTGCTTCTTTCGTTGTTAATATTACGCAAGTGGCGTCTTCCTGCCTTTGATGATGTTGTTCTTCTGCAGCTACACTGTTTGCCCCATACATAATTGACATGCTTCTGGTTGCCCGTCTAATTCGCAAAACCAAAACAAGAATTATTATTACATTTTTTTTTTTATTTATGTACACTGATTTCATAATACCCAAAAGCTGCTTATTCCTAAACGAAGCAATATTTGCCTGACTCTTATAGAAAACTAATTAGTTGAGCGCATTTTTGGCTTTAAAACTATGATGGAGATTATTGCGATTAGCATTGCTCCTGTCTACATATTCTAAAATTATCGCTTAGCTATTTAGCGGCTTGGTACATCATCAGCTTACCCACCTATAATAGTGGTCGAAGAGAAATTGCTTACAATTTGCATGTTGTAACATGAAGTTTTTCTCGTAGATCATTTCAAAACGGCAAGCAGCACTGAACATAGAACAAGACAAATAGCAATTCAAAGTTGAATAAGTTATTGGTACTAACTTTGATCTTCGTTATTCAATTAGCAAAATCATTACAGCGAATTTTTTTGATGCCATTATTCCTTCTTCGGGTTTCAAATTTTGTCAATATCCTTGAAATTTCTTGACAGTCATTTAGACGACCGTTTTGGATAGTTATTGTGTTTGCTTTCTATGTTCTTCATTCCTCATTTTGTAATATTACTTGGCTCACATGTGATAGAGGTGATATAATGTTTTTTAAATCTGGCGAATGGTGAATATGTACTATACTTCTAATTCAGCTACACTTGTGGTTCTCATGTTTAAAATCATAGGACCCCGGGATTCGTCTATGACATGTAGATGTATATTAAGAAGCGGAAAATAAAAATACCGCAACAAAGAGAATTTTTTTTTTGATCCATTAAAAGTACAAAATTTAGAGAAAATTCTCTTTAAAAAACAGAACGGTCGTAGACCACAAAGAGAGTGTCTCATAAAGCATAGCAACAGCCAACGTGGTTGATAGACCACATTGAATACAAATCAGAGAAGAAGAAAAAATACAACTTGTGAAAGAACCAAATGGAAACCAAACGAGGAAAAAAAAGGCAAGAAAAAAAGTTTAAACCAGTTATTATAATAAATGATGATGAATATGAGGATGATGAAACTCGAAAGAAAAATGCCTAAGAGTAAGTTTCAATCAAAGTATCACGCAAATTACCGCTAATAGCATCTGGTTGGTTTTCTTGCAACTTGAAGATACTTTCAATAACACTCAATTCTGGAGCAGTGGTGTCCAAACCAGCAACTGCGAGCCAGTCATTTACCACTATACCAGCACCAACGACGGAACTACCTCTGTTAACGGTACCGGCTACTATTGGAACTTGCAACAAACTGGACAATTCTTCTTGATCTTGCACAGATGTTTGTGGGTGGACGAGACCTCCTTGATTAGAAAGAGCACAGTAAGAGCCTACCAACACATTACCAGCAATGGTTTGTCTGAAAACTTCAACACCCAAAGTGTCAGCAATTATTTCTTCAGTTTCTCTTTCAATATCTGGATGAACCAAAGCAACGTAATCGTTGCAGCAGATAACGTTACCCAAAGCAGACAATCTTTCTTCCACTCTTTGAATCTTCACAGTGTCTGGCAAAGAATTTCTCAAATGCATAAGTTCTTGATCAGTGGTTTGGGTTGGAACCAACAAGCCTCTTCTGTTACCAGCAGTCATTCTACCAATGATTCTGCTTCCGGCAATGGTAGTATGAGCCATTGGGATAACGTCTCCGAGCTCTGCTTCGAACGCAGAGTAAAAATTTTCTGAGCCACCAACGGCGATCAAACAGTATGAGTTGGTTAACTTGGAGAAGACACCAACATCGTTAGAGTTTTCAAATTGTGTTCTAGTAGCCATTTTGCGAATTGATAACTTGATAAATGTATGTGTTTTATGTTATTGGGCGAAATAAAAGTTGCTTTTCTATTTGTTTGCTTGAAAGTTTGAATATGTTTGGTGAAGACGAGTAAATTTGTAATGCAAAGAGATACACAAATTTAATACAGTACAATATCTGTTTGGAGATAGCAGCCTTTAAAGTAAAACTTGATGTTGTAACACAAATTAATATTACAAATCATTTATGCGAATATGGATATAAAATTTTCCGTTCACAATTTTTTTTTTTTGCTCTGCAATTTTTTTTTCTCCAGCGATGCCTAAATGATAGGCGCATTTGGTTGCATATTGTAGCGTATAAGCATGTGACTGAGACTAAAAGGGCCACTACATATCATTACTTACAGCACTCTGTAATGTAAGCTAAGTGTAGAAGCTACAAAAACAAACCACACACTCTAAAGCAAATACGGTTATTGGCCCCTCTTTTTCTGTTTAATTGGTTCAGAGGAGTCTCATAAAAATTATCTTTACTTTTTTTTGTCAATTATGGCTTTCGATCATAAAGGGTATTCTGATTTTTACATAATGTCTTAAAAAGTAATATCAGCATGCTTGTATATTTGTTGGCAGTTATAACTAAAGATGAAAAATACGGAAGACGGAAAATTAGCATAGAGAAAGAAAAAGTACTTTTTACTCAGTTAGCCAAGAATTTTCTTAAGTGTTCATTGTAACGGTCACCAACCACTTTAACTTCATCAAGAATCTTTTGAATCTCAGCAAATGATTCAGCTGTAATCTCCCTAATATTGGAATTATCAGCAATTCTATTCAATTTAGTAGAGCCAGGGATTGGCACAAAGATTGGGTACTTTTTCTCATCAGCATACTTCTCATTATTATGGAATGCAATCCAAGCTAATGATAATTGAGCTAAAGTTAAGCCTTCTTTGTCAGCAACAGATTTCAATTTTTGCAAAAGAACAGAGTTTTGCTCAATTATTTCATCTTTGGCAAATCTGTCAAAATGGGATCTAATATCATCTTTTGGCAAATCTTTAGTGGATTTGATTATCCCGGCTAAGAATCCCTTACCTAATGGAGAATATGCTACCACAGGAATATTCAAATTTTTAGCGGCGTCAGCAATACCATTGGTTAAGATATCAGTATACCAAAGTGAGAATTCAATTTCCACAAATGAAAGTGGCGCAACTTTAGCGGCTCTTTGTAAAGTTTCGACTTTTGGCTCGGAGAGCGAAATACCTCCAATTTTGCCAGCTTTAACGTATTCGGCAATGTAGCCAATGGTTTCCTCAATAGGAACAGCTGGATCAACTCTAGCACACTCAAAGATCAATTCACCTTTTTTTTCAGGAAGCAAGCTTATAATGTTTTCAATGGATCTTTGGATACCAGCTTTGTCACCAGTTGGGTTTAAGGTCTTGAGATCAACACCGCCTTTCACTGAGACAATGATATCGTCTTTGATTTCCGGGTTTGCAGCAAGAAAACTGTTCAAGTATTTCAAATTCAATCCATCAGGACCATAAAGTTCACCAGCATTGAAGAAACGAGCGCCAGAATTGTATGCAGTTAAGTAAATTTCGTTGGCTTGGTCTTGTGTGACTGGGGCTGGAGTCCAAGTCATACCCATGGTGCCAAAGCCGACAGCTTTTGGAAGTGGAGTGTATTTGAATTCGGTCATTGTAAGCGGCGTTTTATGTCAATTGCTAACTAATTTTGGTAATGCCTATTTAATTTTTTGGCGTTGTCTTGTGTCAATTGGAAGAAGAGCAACTACGATATATATACTGATATCCGTTGCTCCTGATTTTTGATTCCGTGCTGCAGCATTAATCCCGTTGTCGCTGCCTTCGATATGTGCGGTGTAAGGTTTGATTTTGGTCCGAGACTTCCTCCCAGATTTCCTCCGGACTTTACAAAAATTAAATTCATTCTAGAAACTTGCCAGAAAATATGCGCTGCAACCTAACGCTTCCAGACGCGCAATCACATGAATACAAAACTCATATAACATCATCGCAACGAGTTTATAACTGTTGGTAGATTCCGTTATTTCCTCGCATATATCACACAAGGTGGCTAGTGTTGCCTCTCATGCGAGAATTTATATTGTATCAATGTACTTTAGAGTCACATAAGTACGCTTCATGTGCGTTGTTTATGGTTCGATAACAATAGGACTGTTATAACTTTTGCATGGTTGGATATCTACGTTGCATTAAAAGTCAACTAGTGACTCAGTTTGCTCTGTGTAAAATTAATGAGTTTTCATCGGAATTTGTATTCTGTGAAAATCACTCAGCAGTGAAACAGAGCAGGCTATGTACATACAGAATGCAAATTTATATAACTGGCTTGAGTTAATATAAAATTGATCTCCATTATATACATGATAGTATACAAAAGTTTAACTAAGCAAGAAACTCAATTTTGACAACTTTGAAAAAAACTAAAAGTGATGGATAAAGCTCTTTTGTAGGAAATATAAAACGACACAAAAACAGCAAATAACAGGAAAGAAAGGACCTAATAAAGACAATATAATTAATAAATTTAGAGACAAAGCAAAACAAAACAAAACAACAGAGACTAAAAAATAAAAATAAAATTTTTGAAAAAAAAAATTAAAAACTGCTTTTAATAAAATACAAATAACCAAATAAAATACCTTTATCTGATTTGCCAAAATCCCGAGGTCATTACCTAAATCAATACTGTGTACTAATTTGATGCAAAAAGTCATCCATATCAATGTAAAAATCATCAGTCATCATATCTAATGGATTATACTCCTCAAACAAATTTACTTGAGTCAAATCAGTAGCAGCAGCTGAAGGAAATCCTGGAGTTTGACCTTGGCCTTGGCCTTGGCCAGAACCAGAACCAGGACTGTTATTGATTAACATAGGGGGAATATCCATAAACTGATTTGGCACATGGGTTACTGGTCCACTATTTCTAACATTCACCCCCGCTCCAATATTGTCATTCACTCCGGAAGTAGCACCAACTTCTATAGCGTTGCCTTGCTGCAATGGAGTGTTATTCATATTAGGTTCTGGTTGAGCAAAATTATTGTACAATGGTGGCCCTTGGCCGAAAACCGGTTGGGGTGGTTGTTGCTGATTCAAGTTAGATGAAGCAGGGCTATTATTGGAGTGTGTATTGCTACTGGTATGGCTATTGTTGGCATTAGTATCAATTAATGCAAAGTCGCCATGTTGTTGTTGTTGTAGTAGTGGTGGTGGTGGTGGTGGTGGTCGAACTAGTGAGCTATAACTATTAGCTTGAAATGGTGGAAATGGGGCATCGTGAACTTGATTGGATCCTGGGCCCGGAATATAAGCACCAGCAGTCAGAGCAACTTGACTATGTGGCCCAACGTATCCCTGAGGATGTGGAGGCGGAGTGGGTGGTACTTGGTTTTGTGACTGTGTTATTGGTCCACCAGGAATATTATAACTGCTCAATGGTTCATTAGAAGATGTTAAGTGACCATTACTGTTTCTATTACTGTTATTATCTTCTGACCAACTGCCATTGGGTCCACTAGAAAATCCACCAGCATTGACATGATTAATACTAAGTGGCTGATTCTGATATTGTATATTTGGATATGGATAGCAAAGCAGATCTTTTCTTGGTTGATTAGATGGGCCTTGGTTAATGTCGGTGCTATTAGAAGTATCATTTGGAGCATTCAGTTTCTGCTCTGCCCCGTTGCCATTGTTGTTGGCATTGTTATCATTCACAAATGCGATCTCATTCTTTACCAAATTGCGATCTTTAAAATAAGCATAAAAAAGCATTGAAATCCTTAAACCAACATAAAACACATAGTAATCTTTAACATTTTTATGCACGTTTTTGAAATAGAACTCAAAAATTAAGTTGCTGAGTTCCAGTTTCCGATTGTAAAAATTATAATATGTATACTTTTTGGTAATAAATTCTCTAAAGATCTCGTATTGTCTTTGCAAATCTCCATCTTCAACTAACTTATACTGATTGCTTCTACCAAAGCAAATAGCATCAAAGTCTTCATCCGAAAAACTATCAATCGAAGTGCTGTTGCTGAAACTATCAGCATGTTTGCTATTCAGTAAAATATTTCGTACTTGTGGCCTATTGGTATTGAAGTAACATTCATAATTGTTGTGAAAATCCTTGTATTGGAATGAAGCAGCTCGAGTATTAGCTTGCAATGCGCTGAGATTATTGGTATTGTCCTCGACTTGTCGGGTTATACTGTTGCTCACGCCACTGGTTTTAATTTTATTATAATGTTCTTCGTCTGACTCATCATCTTCGGTCTTGATATTGTTGTTCAAGGAAATATTGTCGTTATCGCTGTTATTCTGAGTGTTACTGTTGGCAGCTGTACCTTCGCGGCTATTAATATCTGTAGAGGTAAAATTTTTCTTGTTTTTTTTCTTTAGACTATAGAGTGATAGTTCTTTGGATGAAGTATAGGAAAACAATAAATTAGAATAAATGAAGTTAGAAGAACGATGGACGATTTTTCTAATGTTGGCAAATGTATAGATTTGGAAGACTCTGTCTTTTGTCTTTATTTCCAAAAACTTCTTGGTGCTGCGAATTATAAATATCACAAAATTCACCGCTTGATTACCGTAAAAATTAATCAATTTTAAATTGGTATAGACACGATCATTCAGACTCGGGGCTGGTCTTTCTGCTTCTTGTTTTTGAATGATCATCAATATCAAATTGTACAATGTGAAAATAATGTCAATAAGGATTATTTGAAACGCAATTTTTCTTATAAATTTAATGAATTTATAGCCATTCTTGGGGAGTTGATTATCTTGCACTAGAGGATTAGCAAGTGATTCAAATAATGGACTAAAAAAGTTTGCGTTATTATAAAACTTGATAAAATTTTGCAAATACAACTCTAATTTGAAAATTGTCATATTTTCTCTTTGGAGAGTGTTTAATTGATATACTAATCCCCGAGCAATAGGCATGAAATAGTCGTAAAAAAGTATATCTACCTCGCCATCTTCATTTGCTTTTTCATTGAGGATCTTAAATTGATAGTTTAGGAACGATTCGTCAACTTCCTCTTTATATGATGACATTACAATTTTCAGTGACGTTTCTGAGAATCGCAAATCATCGCTCTGCAATGGATAACCCAAGTCAAAAGATTGCTGCCAATCAAGATACATCAAGTATTTCCAGATGTATTTAAGCATGGTTTTGTGTTCTGAAGTGGCATCTTTGTAAACTTTATCAATATCACGATGCAACCCACACATAACTGCAAGGTTGAATGATAATGAGGTTATAGGTTGTCCATCTGAACTATCACCTCCTTCACCTTCATTGAGATGGTACATTCCACTAACCTTCAAGAAAAGTAACGCTTGTAATGAACTAATTAATGGCCTCTTTAGCAATTTTGACAAAGATAAGAACTTCATGCTGAAATACAGTAGCAAGCATTCGATTTTGGATGTTTCATTATTTGGTAATTCTGGATTTATAGAGTTGAATGGGTGATCAGTATACATTATTGAAATCTTGACCAATGACAAAATCAAAGCTATGCGAGAACAATCTCTGTACCTATTCACTAGCAAAATATTGTAATCGTTTTTGTTTGAATAAGAGTCATTGCTATCACTAGCAAGCTTTGGCTTGAACACTTCATTGAATATCTCAAATATGTACGACCTGACCGCAAATGGATACAATTTGTCTAAAAACCTGTCAAAGAATTCATTAATGTGATTAGTTAAACTGGAATAATTGGGCAAAAAATTAACTAGCCTGAGCACTAATGCTTCTACATTATGAATGTTGCTTGGTGGATCATTGATTTGCAATGGAATAATTGAAGGCGTGTTTGGATTTTCGTATTGAGCTTCATAGTTACCATCAATATTGAAAGGAAAATAACTAGCAAATTCCAAATTTCTGCGAGAATTTTTGAACAATTTACGGCTTTTGTTGGTGATTTTGGAAATGGAGTAATATATTTTAGCGTAATTTTCGTTGTAGGCGATAGAAGATCTGAAACAAGTAGGACCAAAATAAATAGTTCTGTTGGGTTTAAACCTGATGGCATAAATTGACGAAATGTTAATTTTTCTAAACAAAAGATGATCTTGGGGGTTGAATTTTAAATTAGTTAGTACCCGTTTAACTGCTGACTTATTAGTGTCGGAGGAAGAAAGCTCGGCATTAACCGATCTGAGAATGGAGTTCTCTTTAAGCAACAACTCAATTTTTTTCTTCAAATAGTCATTATTATTGTTGGAACTTATGTTATGGGCATAATCATCCAAAAGCAGAGTTCTTTGTTGAACATCAGCAAGCTCATTAGTGAGACCCAACGAGGTTAAATTTGTCGATGATGTTCTTGTAGCACTTGACTTAGCGCTTTTATCCACCCCATCCATGATCATGTCCGTGGTTTCATTGCTGTGTTGGCTCTTTTTTAACTCTTTTTTACGTTTCAGTAGCGGTTCAGTTGAACTGGAGTAAACACACTGACTGACTGTGTAGTTTCTGGCTAAACATGAAGAACAAATTGGCTTCTCCCTGTTGCACTTGATCTTCTTGCGACGGCAACTGCGACAAGAGATGATCGCTCTATTACGCTTGCGCTGCTGCTGTTTTGTGTCATCGCTCATTGTAGAGAGCAATATGCCATGAAGGATACGCTGTGTTGAGTATTGTGAGTTGCCGCGTGTTTTTTTTTTGTTTTTTTTTTTTTGCAATATTATTGACTGAGATATAAGCGTTGTAGATAATGTTTCTGACCCTTTAAATTATTTTCACTTTGTCTAGGTTTTTTCTTTGGCTGCGATGCTCTTCGCAGTTCTGCAGAAAAGAGTCAATAGTCATCAATGGTACATTGGTACATTGGTACATTGCTACAAGCTACAACAACAACACGCAATAGCATGGAGAAGTATGTCTCGTTAATCAGAGACAAAGCGCTGTACTTAAGCAGCAAAAACATAGTCAATCAAGATAATAGCCATTCAGAGTCTGTGACCGCGATCCTATTTGTTCTCCAATTGGACCATCACTGGCTTAACAATGAGTTCCATTTAGAACATGCTCTACAAACCCTTCCTTTGAAACAGCAGCTCAGAATTAAGAATAAAAGGTTCTATCTTGATAAATGTCTAAGTTTGGGTAACCAGTTGTTGCAAGTGTTTGCTACTGCTGCGGTGTCGAAATTGGTAGAACAGGATTCTAGTAAACACAATGAGACTGATGAGTCTTTTTCTACTCACGACATTATCACTGGCTTCCACCATAATGCCAATGGGAAACCATTCTTCCATAATGATAAAATCCTCAACAGTAGCAAATTTCAATACCTTTTTAATCTTTCCAATGACAAAGAGTCGTTGATCAATTCAATGATTACAATAATAAGCGCTAAAGATATCAATATTCAACCGGACCCCAAACATCATAGAAAACACAATATACAAATTAGCAGTAATTTGAGTCCAACCAGTCAAACAATGGCCATTGGTATTGATTTGATAAATGTGGACCTTCTTAGCCCCGACTTCATTGATGAGCTCAAACTGGAAATAATGCATCCATCTGAACTTGCATTTTTCAACAGCTTAGCTGAAACATCACCACATACGACAAGTACCAACAGCCCAAAAAATACAATCTCTGAAAAGCAAAAGAGAATTTTTGCTCAAATTTGGAGCCTCAAAGAAGCATATAGTAAATATATTGGTACCGGGCTAGTGGGGCTTGATCTTAAACTGCTTGAATTTCGCGAAATCAAAGTTCTTTGCTATGATGATGGCCGTAGGGCGGTTAATGATGAAGTAGAACTTTTTATTGATGGTGTACGGCAACTGGATCAACATCAAGATGAGTTGACAATTGTTACCAAGTTGATTAATGAAAGGGTTTTCTATAGTGTTATTGTTGGTAATGGACGGTCGGCGAAGGATGGAAAGATTGTTCATGGTGGGAATGATTATGATAGTAACAGAACAAGTCACGAAAGGAGAAAAAAGAAGGAGTTAAACGTAGTTGAGGTACCTGTTGAGTTGAAAGAAATGACAGAGATTTTGTCATCATTGGATGGCTAAGTACGGGTGGCGATGTAATGTTAGTGGTTTTTACAGAAATATTTGTAATAATCTTCAATAATTATATATTACGATAAAGGGCAATGCAGAGGGACTGATTGATTGGGAAATCAAGCAATAGTATGTTATTTATGTACAACTAAATTGAAAACGTTGAACATTCCTGATTAAAAAATAGTTATAAATATTTCCTAACCGAGAATTCAAAGTGATAAAGGAAAGAGAATTGGGTGGGCTAATAGTACACTTATGTTACAAACAAGTATATAAGACTAAAACCCAAAGCACTACTTATGGTAGCGATAGCTAATAAAAATAACAATAATTGAATAATTGAACCACTGTGTATAAACCAACCTGCGAGCACAAAACCTAGGTTGACAATATGAAATACCATAAACAATTGGAATAACCATTGATAATAGCAGCCCATACTCTAAGAACATAAGTATATGAACAACCAATTAAAGTTTGATAATGCAACATGTATATTAATAATCCAGAAAAACATCAGACCAAATAAAAATAAAATAAAGAATTTTAATAAAACATAAAAAGTAAGACAAAGAATGAAACAATTATGAAATTGATAATTGGAAAAAAAGAAAAGCTTGCACATAAGCGATAAGCAATAAGCAAATGAAAAAGCGAGTAACAAGACAAACATTTCCAGTAATGAAGATTGAAGCAAAAGAGGAAAGAAAGATGACAAACAAGTTCATTAGAGAAAAGAAAAAATAAATAAATGATTAATATTATAATAGATAAATAAAGTAAATCACCAAAGTTTCCACCATGGTTTGGCGTGCAATCTTCTATCCACACTCTTATAGTATTCCATTTCTGCCCAGCAATCTCTGCCCCATTCACAACCAGCCATATTAACAACAAAATCACGATCTTTTTCATTATAGAAAAACTGTGGATCATCTGCCTTGTCAGAACAAGCACCTGGAGGGAACGCATTAATACTCTTCAACGGCAAAAATCCAATTCTCTCTCTGATCCAAGATTGAGTACGGTACAAGGTCTCCAAAGCGTCTTGTTCCTTGTGTTCCCAAACCATATGCATTTGTTCATAAAATGCAGGGTCCCACCATATATCGAGCAACAATTCACTCCATGAGGATTTTTTTATGAGGAAAGAGCCCAAGTTGAAACCACCACAATCCTGAGTAATAAGCATTTCTACTGGGGAGTTTTTCAAGTCAATGTATGGCAAATTAGTGCCTAGATTAAGTGGATTGAAATCTTTTTCGTTGGTAAGGCGATAAGTGATGTTGTTCAAATTATCAAAAATATGCTGTTTTAGTGATCTTTGAGGTTCAATGATATAAGTGTGCAAATCCAACCACCAGAACCATTGAGTGTTTGGAAATTGTCTCATTGTTTGCTTGAGAATGTCAACTTTTTCCCAAGATTCTCTCCATTCGTGAGAATATCTTCTTTTGATAGTCATGTCCTTGATAGTTAAACCGTAACCATGTTTATTAGCATAATACTTTTTGTTGTTGATGGAACTTCTCTCTACCGACCATTCTTGAGCACCTTTCCATTTAAGAACCCCACCGCCTTCATTAGCAGCGAGGATGATAACGATCTCAGGGTCCTTTTTCAAAAGGTTATGTTTGAATTTGGAGATTAGAGGAAACTGAGTGAAGGATACCACGAGAATAGAAAAGAGCATAACCGCGGCAATCAACTTACGGAAGCTGAGAATGGTTGACTTGAAAACTGCAAAGACGGAGCGACTTTTCTTCTTTGGCTGGAGAGAGCCATAAGGGGAGATGACCTGGATGTCCTTTTCGCTCATTATTGGGTGTGGATGGCAGACGTGTTACTTGGAATAAAAAGATTGTTAGGTAAAACTAGGAAAGAAGCAACACTGGGACATTGACTGACAGAGAGCAAAGAAGAACGGAATGTGGTGTTGAGGCTGGTGTGGACGGATGATCTGTGTGTTTGTCTTGGATGGAATTCCTTCACCGAGTGCTTTGGATGTTGGTTGACTTTTCTGAATGTTTTCTGCGCTGGTGTTTTTCCACTTCAAAAACGACAACAGCAAAAATCTGATTTAATCAATGCAAGGCACACGAGCTCAAGTGGTTATGCGGCGATGGTGGATAGAGGAGATGAGCGGTTATCCGGCGTAGCTGTGACATACTTCTATAGGGTAATGTTCCATGTGTTTGGTATAATAGTGCATGTATAATTATGTACTGTACTGTCTCTGTCATCACTTAATTACTCCGCACTTCATCATACATTCACATACATTCACA
>JXWR01003074.1_pt1 | contig 30136 bp, 16 predicted proteins | sample 315541 | NCBI WGS metagenome assembly JXWR01 (sample SAMN03273951, study PRJNA271842) | soil metagenome | isolation source: rice field ambient CO2 | place: India: CRRI Experimental farm Cuttack,Odisha-753006 | collected 2013-12-17
CAGCCTTTGGAGCAGGAGCAGCATCGCCAGCAGCATAGTAGATAGAGTCCTTGTCGTTAGAGTAACTCAAAAGCTCACGATTGATGTTCAAAGCTTGATCAAAGGCTTCGTACTTGCTTAAAGTTCTCTTAGCCATACCAACCAAGGTTGGAGAAGGACCAATTTCAATGATTCTTTCAGACTTGTAGTCTCTCAAGATAACATCTTGGGTTTCAATCCATCTGACAGGAGAGGCGAACTGGTAAGCCAAAAGTTCGGTAAGAAGAACGTGTGCAAGTTCTTGTTCAACTTCAGCACGCATTGTGAAGTAATCTTTTTATTATTAGTTGTGTTGGTATAATGTACTGGAGCGTACTTCTGGAAGGGAAGCAAGAGAGAAGAAAAAGAGAGATAAATAACAACAAGAAGGATGTCGGTTCAATATATTTAGGCGCTGAGCTCAACAGAAAAAAACAAAAAAAAAACTAGACAAGCTGGCGATGAGCATTTGTTGAGCACTGGGGCTGGCGGTTGGGATTGTTGGCGGTGAATGGGCTCGTAACCTTTAGCTGCAAGGATTAACAACTTTGGGAACACTACAAGACTATGGACAACACCATCTACCGCAATCCTTGTCTTAAGAATATCCGTTTATTAAATGTCAGCTACTTGAATTACCTTTTGAACAATCAGTTTAACATGTTGTTCTCTCTCAGCCACTCTACAAACCCATCAATGATGCTGGGCCATGCTGCTGCCTCGTCGTAGTTCTGGAGCTGAGGATCAGTACTGAAAGATTCTTTTAAAAATAAAAAGAACATATTCCAAGCGTCTCTAGAAATAGGTTTCTGCCAGTCTTCATAAATATATTCTGTCCAGAGTTTTACTTCGCGTGGGAAGCGATCACTGAGCAAAAGTTGCCAGTACAAGACCGCGTCTTCATGAGAAATTTTTTTTTGGCTGCCTTCAATAATGAATCCGAAGGTAAAATCATACACTTGTTTCAAGAATTCGTCATCATGGGCAAGCTTGATCTTGAAATTGCTTAGAACGCTTTTCATTTCAGAAATCGTTTCCGCGCTGCTATTGTTAGTAGGGTTCATCTATTGGCATTGGAAGAATGATGAAATGCTAATAAGAATACGTACTTTTTGTGAGACCATTGATTTATAAACGAGTCTTTCTTGAAAACACCAGTGCTGGGACTCTCCAAGAAGTATGCCAACACAAGAGCCACTGGATCTTCCGCATCATATCCAAGGTCTTCTAAGTACTGAATTGTCCCCTCGATTTCTATATTTCCTGTCTCATTGTCTGTAAAATAATTAGTAGTTAGTATCGAACTTTTCCATTGACTAGTAGTAGTTGTTATCATAAAAATAGTAGAAGTGCCATACATACCCTTGTATTTATCAAAAATAGCAGCAATATGACTGTTATTCAGTTTAGTGCGCTTTGCTGGAGGCGCACTGCTGCCATATTTCAGAAAGTAAGCGTTGGTAGCTTGAGCTAGGTCCCAGCTATGTTTGCCCAACCAGTATTGGGCCACCGAGGTGGTGCTGCCAGTGACGTCTGCGAACTGCTGCTTGAGCTCTCTGTGATCTGCCTGCAAACTGTTAGGGGGATTGTCATGATTCAGCGGAAATAATATTATTTATCAGAATACGTACCATGTCTGGTGGTGTGATGGATGGATGAATGGGTATATTGGTGGCATACACTGGTGTGTAGACTTGTAGCGGAATGCTAAGTTCCTGTGTTTATATGATCCAGCGCTTGTTTTTTCTTCAAAGTGTCCGCCGCAGTGGTATAACAGTACCAAATTTTAATGAAGTGGAAAGCCTATGGGAATCGCAACATCACGAAAACACCCTAGCCCAGCAAATATGGTATAAGCCAAATCTATGAGCTAATTGGAGTAGAAGTATTCTCTCTTTCTTGCCGCACTCTCTTCTCGGACGATGCATCAATTAGCAATCGTAGTCATGAAAACAATTGTTGCATCAAGCGAAAATTATAAGGCAAGGGTCTAAAAAGAAAGTAAGTAAGAACTTATTCTCAAGCTAGATAGGTAACTGTGCTTTTACCTTTATTTAACGTTAATATAAACGGGAACAGGAAAATGTTGCCAAACTGTTTATTAGACGCTTATTACAATATACTGTTTTTAATTTATAATGAAAGCATTATTTAAAAATTTAAATATTGCGGTTTTTCATTTTTTTTTGTAGGCTTAAAACTTTATAAGATGCAAAATAAGTATGCAGTGATATTTTAGGTCAAAAAACTCAACAATACAGTGTACGATTTATGCTCTAAAAATTTGTATTTTTTTCCTCACAATTTATGCTTGCTTTCGCCAATCATTTAAGCAATTCAAAATTCTGTCAGTCACTTATATGGCTTGCACCGCTTGTCAATATGCATATTTTCCCGAATTTCCTTTATGTAACGTTTTCCAAATCACTTCTCTGCAGAATAAACTTTTCAATATAAACACTGGTCATAGTTTCATGTGAAATAGTGAGGCGTGATGCTGATAGCCTATGTTGCACTTTGATCTATTGTATCACAAAAATACACATGGCCCACATCTTTTGAATAATTGGCACTTGTGTACTGTAAAATCTTGGAACACAACATTATAATACGTTGTGATAAACTACCTGCTTCATAATAAGACACACAACATTAACTGCTTTAAGGTGATGATACATACATCATTATACATCAAAGTACAGCACACAACATCCTAAACGCACAACCAGCTCTAATTATGAGCCCCGACTGTAGCCGCTTACATAATCTTGATAGTCGAAAAACTTCATGCTTTGCACTCCAACATGGAAAATAAATAAAACAGATGGACTGAATAAAACAGAAAGGGAAGCAAGTATATGAGGATCTAAAGTATCACAACCACCACCACACATATCCAACCACCCAATAAGTACTATAAGGGAACAGTTATAAATGTTTACCTTTACATCTCTTGTGCCGCCCGAGCAGCTAGCCAGTGCTCTGATCCGTTCGGCGTTGCTCACTTTTGAAAATGATATCCGCATTCTTGTGGACCCCGGATGGGACACCAAAGCAGACTTATCCTACCTTGAGTCGATAATCACTTCCATTGACTTAATTCTACTTAGCCATCCATCAATGGCATTTCTTGGTGCTTTTGCATATCTTTTCAAGAAAAACCCAACGTTGAGATCTATTCCTGTGTACAGTACCGCACCGGTGTCCAATTTAGGCAGAGTGGAAACTATTGAATCATATCGTGCTAGTGGTATTGTGGGCCCAGTGATAGATTATCAGCTTGAAATTAATGATATTGAAGAAGCTTTTGATAGCATTGTCCCATTGAAACATAACCAAAGCACCACTTTGCGTGGAAAATTTGACAATTTGACTATCACTGCCATCAATGCGGGCCATTCTCTTGGTGGTATAATTTGGTTATTCAACAAAAATAGTGAAAAAATTATATATGCTCCCGCTTGGAATCATTCAAAAGACTCATATTTAGAAGGTGCTCATTTGCTACAACAAGAAAATGGTAATCCACTTCCTATGCTCGCTAGGCCTCTGGTGTTTATCACTAGTGCCATGATTGGCTCATCATTATCTTACAACAAAAGAGTAGAGAAGTTCTTAAGCTTGGTAGATGCAACTTTACAAAATTCTGGTACCGTTCTTTTACCAATCTCTTTGGGATCAAGATTACTCGAGTTGGTGCATTTGGTGGATGATCATTTACGATCATTGCCATACCAAGTTTATTTGTTGGCTCGTACCGGTACAAGAGCGTTGACTTATGCTGGATCCATGTTAGAGTGGATGTCTCCGGCAGTAACTAAAGAATGGCATTCGCGTGGTAAAGTGCCATTTGCAGCATCTACAGTAACCATAATTGACCATGTTGAATTGGAAAGATTACAAGGTTCCAAAGTGGTTTTCTGTTGCGGTGCAGGCTTAGAATCTGGATCACCAGCATTTGAAAGTTTTATTCGTCTTTGTAATGATCCAACCACCACAATATTGCTTACGGAAAAAGCGGAAAAGGGTACGTTAGCTCATGACTTGTATCAATATTGGGAAGCCGCAGCAGCAAAAAGAAACAACGGTAAAGTGGAAGACGGGGTAGCGGTGCCGTATCAGAGTAACTTGCAAGTGGACCAAATTGCTGAAGAGTATTTGCTTGGCAAAGAGCTAGAAAATTATCAGGAACGTGTTAAACAACGGCGCGAAGAAGAAAAACAGCTCAAGCAGAAATTGGCCAAGAAGATGAGAAGTGCTAGCTTGGTGGAAAATGAAGATGAATTGCTTAAGATTAGCAATAGAGATAATATATTGGATGACAATGATGATGATGATGATGATGATGATGAGGAAGAGGATGAGGACGTGGACGATGACGATGAAGGTGTAAACGAAGAAGCACACAAGAGGGCTAAGAAGGCGAAAAAGATTAGCAAGGAAAAAGAAGAAAACTTAAAGGAAAACTTACCATTAGATATTGATGTACGCAATTCCAAGGGGAAGAATCGTATGTTTCCATACGTGCCTAAAAGATGGAAGTTTGACGATTATGGTGAGGTAATCAATCCTAAAGATTTTGCCAAAAAGGATTCAAAGTATGATTTTCCAAACAACAATAACATTCATAATAATAATCATAACAACATAAATTTCAATAACAACAATGTGAATCAAAACAAAATTGGCGAAAAGCGCAGGTTTGGCCAGGATTCCCTTTCTTCCAAAAAGGTTGGCTTTGGTGACAATGGCAACGGTAGCATAAACGGTTATGGTCATCGCGGTACAGGGAGTAACAAAAAGCTCAAGGATAAAGTAGCCAAGACTGACGAAATGACAGATTTGCTTCCATTGAGTGAGCCACGTCGTCAAGTGGTTAAACATTTATCAATACTAACCAAATGCGGGCTTGTATTTGTTGATTTGGCTGGACTTGTTGATTTACGATCATTGTCATTAATAGTACCGTCTTTGAAGCCAAGAAAGTTGCTTTTGTTGAGTGACTTGACTAGTGCAAAAAATAGTAGTTTGGTGTATAATCAACTAAGTGCGGTAAATCGCAGCAAGAGCCTAGCGACTAGTAGTTTTGGTAATAGAAATGGTAATGGTAACGGCAATGGAAATGGTAATAGCAGTAACGGCAATTTGTTTGATTTAATAGAAGTGCAGAATAATCAAGAGATTGATATTAGCGACAGTGTCGCCTCGTTTGAGATTGTGCTTGATGATTCACTTTCTAGTCGGCTTAAATGGCAAAAAATTACCGGTGGGTTTAGTATTGCCCAAGTTATTGGTACAATTGTGAAACGCGATGAGATTGAAAATGAGGAAGATGACATTGGTAAAAAAGAGAACAAAAAGCTCAGTGAAGTGGAGGAGGATGTAAAGATGAAGGATGAGGAAGATGAGGAAGATGAGGAGAAGAAATCAGAGAAAAGAGATTTCTCAAACGAAAGCAAGGTAAACGAAAATGATGGGGCAAGCAGAAATAATAACAACAAAAAGAAGAATGAAAAGGAAATCGCTGCACAAATTTCGTTAGTCAAAGAAGGTGTTGGCTTAAAAGCTATTGCCGAAGATTCCTCCCAAATGCTAAGTCTTCGTCATACTCCTCTCGCCATTGGTGATATCAAATTAAAAGAGCTCAAAAACATTTACAGTACCAACTACAATCATTTGGCCAACAATAATAATGATTTTGAAGAACATACAGCAGAATTTAAGGGAGAAGGTACGCTAGTTATTGATGAGAAAGTATGTGTTAGAAAAATTAGCGAAGGTGATTTTGTTGTTGAAGGGGTGCCTTGTAAGTTGTTTTATGAGGTAAGAGAGAGAGTCAGAAATATGTTGGCGTATGTCTAGGAAGTTGTGGCGAGCGTTTCTACTTTATTGATGAAAATGGGAGTTGGACTGTATTATTTTGATTTATTGTATGTTATATACTTCATTCAACCTTAATTAATGAATATATTTTCAGCATACAAGTTCATCTTGCTTTTTTTTTTCTTTTTCTTTTTTATTGTTTTTTATCTTTTAGAGTGTAAAAAGGCGCAATTTTTTATTTTTTTTTTTAATGGTAAAATGCTACATCGAAAAGTGCTGACAAGTAGATGAAGTGCTTTATGCTACGTATTGCCTTGAAATTCATTGTAATGCGATCCTATACCATTCGCAAACATTTTACAACGTTATAGAACATAAAAATTGAAACCAATTTACATTATGAAAAGCAGTGATTTGAGACTTGCTTTGAAAAATTTAGCGCAATTACACAGCAACGTGAACTACAATTCAAAGAGAAACGATGCAGTCAGTAATAATAAGACAACTAAATTAAACAAGTCAACGCATTTATTCTACCAAATATGAACTCAAAATACAGACCCTAAGCAGAACCACCACGTAATGTCAATACCAAATGCAATAAAGTGCCCTCCAGTATCTCAGAATCAGCTACCGTTTGGTCATCATTCAATTGTCTACCATTGTGAATCAAACGCTGTTGAGATGGTGGAATACCTTCTTTTTCTTCCATGTATTCCTTGACTCTTTCAATAGTGTCGTTTGGTTCCACTTCAAGAGGAACTTCTTTTCCCGTAAGGGTCTGTTTTTTGTTTGGTTAGTCGCGGTTTGTAAAAGAATAAGTAAAGTTTGTAAGCATTTTTGCAATCATGATGGCAAGCACGAGCTTAAGTTGATTTGTAACCTTTGATATGATCAACCAGTCGCACTCAATCGAATCATGACTGAACTGGTCTTCGACATAAAAGAAAAAGTCATACTTTAACAGTGATTCCAATAGCCATTGATACTTTAAAATTCGTTTTTGATATATGTTATTGCTTATTTTACAATAGTTATGCTATTCGTCTATCTGCTTTCTTGCTGTTACTCTGTCAATCCCGAGGTCTCCTTCCCTGCACATTCACCTCTGATTGGGTCTTGCAATAAAACTATGGCGAAGAACGTCGGTAGTACAGTCACGTGAAATCCAGCATATTCGAGGGACCCAAAACAAAGGATCTTTTATCTGCGAAGATTTTTTTGTGATTTCGTTTCACTCATCACAAAACTATCCCAGCGCTTGGCGTGTTGTGATTCTCGCTTTTGTGTCATCTAGATTCACAACTTTGACTTCTTGTTCTTTTTTTTTGTACACAAATTCAAACGGCGTATTTGTGACTATCATTTGCTCTTTTTTACTGTACTTTCTGAGCATCTATGTTTCCTACTCCGGAGTACGACGCTGACTTTTCCAAACTATATGAGCCCGCCGAGGATACCTATGTGCTCCTTGATACATTAGAAGAGCAACGACAGCAACTTATTGATCATTTTGCTCATCATGGCATTCAAGCGCCACTATGTCTTGAAATAGGCACTGGAAGTGGCATAATTACTACTTTTTTGCAAAGAAATATAGTCGGAAATAATGGTATTTACTTGACCACTGATCTTAATAACTATGCTTGTCAAACTTCATTGCGAACTAACTCCCTTAATAGAACAAGCAAGCAAGAACCGGTGATCATTGACTCCATTCAGTGTAACTTAACTACCCCAGTGATCGATAATGCTATTGATTTACTAATTTTTAATCCGCCATATGTACCGAGCGAAGAAGTTCCAAAACTTCCGGATGATGTTTCAAAGATTGATGAAAGCGCTGACTTGTTAGTGGATTTAGCGCTTTGTGGAGGTGAAGACGGTATGGTTATCACCAACAAAGTCTTGGATAATTTGTATAAGACACTTTCTCAAAATGGTGTAGCGCTTATCTTGTTTTGTGCTAGAAATAAACCAGACAAGGTAGTGGAGAAATTTAATGTTGATAACAATTGGAACATAATGAAGGTTTTTGAAAGAAAAGCAGGATGGGAGTATCTTTCCGTGTGGAGGTTTGAAAAGAGATGTTTTAGTTGACTGATTGAAGGAAGTGTTGTTTGGGGAGGTTGGGGGTGCTCTACTCATTTTGGGGCACCCCCTTAGTAGGCGCCTTTTCCATATATTGCAGGCCAAAAATTGATTTTCAAGCTGTGGTAACATGGCTCAACAGATACAGTGGCCGAGTGGTTAAGGCGCCGCCCACAGAACTTCCATGTCTGTTAGGCGCTGGCATTTGCTTCGCAGGTTCGAATCCTGTCTGTATCGTCATTTCTTTTTTTGGTCATATGACATTCAGAGGTTACCCGTATATCCTACAAATGTATGTAGCCGGCAACATCCTTACTTTTTCTCGAGAGGTATCAAGAAGGCTTGCACCAACTTAAAGGTCTCCATGAATTGATGATATTCCATCTGCAAACTTATGATATTAGCTCAACTAAGCACCATATGTAAATACATTTAGCTTTCTGTGGTTGAAAGCAAAACCAAAAAAAAAGTTGTTGAGTTTAAGCTACTATTTTTGGCAGCGGTTGCTTCAAAGCTGCTGATTTTTATATGAAAAGCTTACTTACTATACAAGATGTCCCGCAAAAATGCCAATATCTTCACAAATAGGCAGGCTCAGCTACGGAGGCTTTAAACATTGAATCGGCTCATTATTGAGAAACTCAGAACAGTACAATACCCCGGGAGGCCAGTTAGTGCACAAAATGATTAAATGAATTAATGCTTTTCATTCCTGGAATACTTGTAGCATATATCATCAATTAAGTAAAACACATCAATTAATCGATCTCTAGGAATCAAAAACCATTCTCGATGTACTGTATTTTGTTTACTTGCCAAAGTACAATTCTCGCATTGAAGTTCCACTTTACCAAATTGCAGTCTTAGTATTGCATGGATTCGTTTTTCAATCAGTGCTAAATGACAAGGACAATAAAACCCATTATCTCTAACGTTAAAAGTTTTGAGCTTACAATCTCGAATCTTGTTTTTGGTATTCATATTGAGAAGCATATTTTTGACACCGATCAGGAGTCGGTGCTTACCATGACTGTTTGACGAGGGCAATGTGAGAGATGATGGTGATGATGAATATGGTTCGTTTAAAGAAAGACTCTTGAAAAGGCCACTTAGAGTGGATGGAGTATTGTCATGAAGAATGAAAGGTTCAATGAGAGTGATTTCATGGTTGCATTGCTTGAGCCATTGGTTGATCCGCTTGGAAACGTGCTGTGTAGTAAGACCTACTTTAATAAGGAGAAAATTTTTAGGGTTAAATGGCTCCCAATTCACGTTTTTTTTATGATCTGGCACTTGAATCTTAAGCCAATCTTTCAGCTGAGGCTTCTTGGTAAGAAGGTGAGATAATGTGTAAATGTATATACTGCCATTATCGACTGGTTGATACTTGTGATTGTGCTTGTGAGTTGGGTTCTCAGGACTGGCTGATAACTGTATTTTGTAAGTGGGCACACTGGGCTTTATTTTGTTTGTAGAGCTTGAACTTGAACTTGAACTTGCCCAGGCAGTAGAAGAGGTAGTAGTAGCAGTGGTTGTGACAGTTGTAAAGTGCTGCGACGGTTTGCTGGAACCATTCAAGAAGCTGCTAAGTTTAGATTCTTGATTCTTGTGGTAATGACAGTAGCGGCCCTGCGCAACGTTAATCTTGCATCTTTGATTTTGTTTAGTGGTACCCGAGCACTGTGTCATTCTTGGCTGCGTATTTGCTATAGTATCTGCTTAATCTCTCGATCTTGGTTATAACTCTGATCTTGATCTTGTTATTTCGGATTGATTTTTTGTTTTTGTTTTGAATTTCTTGTTTACTTTTTGATGCAGAATAGCACGTTCTGCTGCATTAATTCCAGCATCGCTTCTTCATCTGTCCCAACAAGTTTTGGTAACCTGATCAGTTTTGAAGGCTTTGATAATGGCATGGTAAGCGAAGGCGCAAAAGCCTTTATTTACGATGATCCAGGGCACAATAGCGCTGGTTGCCTTCACTATCAACATACAATGCCGCTCATTAAAGGCTTTCCGATTCGATTTTGGTTTAGATCAAGTAAAAGTGCAAAAACACACATTACATTCCTTAGTTTCTCAAGCCTTTCAAGATAAGCATTACTGAATTTTAAAAGATGCTTTCATCAATAATTAATTACTTTTACCCTAATGCTAAATGATGTTGACTTTTACCAATAAGTGGCCCTTTTAGTTTAGGTTGGCAACCTTGACGACGATTCCGAACTCGCTTACCCGGGACGCTTCGACTTTCGTTATCGATATTGTGTTTCTCTAAGCATTTAAGTGATACTCGATGCGAAGCCGTCGAGATATAAGATCGGTATCTCCGCACTAATATATAAAAGACAATTTTGCTGACTTATATCGACCTTTTTCAACTAAAAGTTGTCCCGGTTCACTTTAATCGTCTTCACTTACATCTTAATCAAACAAAATGCACCAACTATATACCAAGACCACCCACACTATCAATGGCGCTCATCCACGCAGCAGCCGCTATTCCACCATCCTCCCCAGTGATCGCCTCCAGATAGTTTACAACAGGTTCCAGTCACCGGATTCATACCTTGCAGCTCATCATAATGATGGCCGTGTATTGTTGAACTTGATATTCGCTCATGGAAATGGCATGAATAAAGCTGTTCACGATTATCATATACATAAACTCTTTGCCTATCAACAAGTTCACGCTTCCAAGATCAATTGGAAACTTAATGTTGTAATATCTCATGATGCCGCGAATCATGGTGATTCAGCAATGCTTAACAAGGGGAAACTTGGTACGGTTTTTCAATGGGTTGATAATGCTAGAGATTTATTAGAGATTATAAGTCATGAAGATTTGCATTTTAAAGGATACCAATTCTCATCATCCTTAAAAGCCACCGAAAAAACCTCAGAAACTTTAACCAATGCGAAGCTCATTGGCATTGGGCACAGTTTCGGGGCAGTTTCCGTACTTTTTGCTAATTTTCTCAATCCATCAGTCTTCGAGTCTATAGTTGCTGTTGATCCAGTTATTTTCCAATATGCCGACAAAGCCAATTCAGATTACTATTCACATGGTAAGATCACCGGTCATGCGAGTATAGAACATGCTAAAAGGTATCAAATGCGTCTTAGTAAACCATTAAAAAATAAATTCAGTTCAAAAGAAGAAATGGTAGAGTATTTTACAAAAGTATTGCATTTCCGTAAATTTCATCCAGGAGTAATTGGGCCGCTTGTTGACAATGAAGTAAGTTATGTGGATCCAGTGAATGCCTCTCCTACAAGAAATATTAATGATAGTGATAATGATGACAAGAAGGCCGTTTACTGTAAAACTACAAGAGAACAGCAATTAGCAATTTACGCAGCTGGTGACAAGGCAAACGTTCAATTCCATCAAATTGCCCCATTAATATCTCCTCAATTGGGTAAACCGCAAAATAGTAGTGTTCCAATCACTTTAATTCACGGTACAAACAGAGGAACAATTTTCAATAAAAAGTTTTACGATTTACACTATCGTAAATTATTGACAAACGTTGAGCTACGAGAAATAAAAGGCGGTACACATTTGGTTATTGGAGAAATGCCGGATCATTGTGTAGATGAGTATGTGAGACATTTGAATAACAGATCAAAAGTATTAGCAAAGCTGAACGAGGGACAAAGTGGTGATAAGAATAATTTATATTTGACAATAGAGGAACGGGCGGAAGTGTTCAGGCGGTGGTTTAATGATTTTGAAGAAAGGGCATTTCTTGAAGTAGATTATGTGCCGTTTGAATATGAAGATAAAAAAATAGATAATAATGAGAAGAAAATCAGCTTGAAAAGTAAACTTTAATAGTTATTGGCGATATAAAAAAAAGAAAAAAAAAAATGCAGAAAAATGCAGTGAAGTATCAAGAGACAAAAGGTGTCAGAAATTAATTTTTAAACAGCATTATGAAGATTATAAAGAAGACTCTTATATAAATTCAGCAGATTTTCATGAATCACAAAACTCTTTATAACTTGTAAATACTATTTCCTGGATCCAAAAAATTCTATACTAGACTTATTTCACCATAGTATGCGATAAAACATGCCGCTGTAGTTGAACATTAGCTTCTTTACCTTTCGTACACCAGTCTATCGACCCGACAGACTGGCGCATATCGGATCTTCTTCACCCATTTTTGGCTTCTGAGCACCATATATTATTCACTTAGTACGGAAAGTATGAAGAGTGTGCGTTATATTTTTGATATCATGGGTCACGAAACCAAACTGAACAAAACGATAGTATTATAGGAAAACGAAAACTGTGGCATCCTTGGCTTTGATTGGATGTATGAGATGTATTTTCTTATTTATTTTTTTTTTTTTCCCCTGGGAGAGGGCGCCCTGGCAAAGGGAAGATTAACATTACAGCTTATAGTTAATGCTAAAGACAATATAGAAAAATAACATAGAAATCTACATAGTTCTGGATTATTTGATTTGTCTTATTGATAATAATATGTGCTAAGTATTAAAAGAAGCCAGTAAAATATTTACAAAAAAAAAAAAAATTTTTTTAAATATTCATCAATCATTCCTCTTGCTTTTGATTTGGTTTTGGTCTTTGAGTATTAGCTCTAATTCGCTATCAAAAATTTTTCGGTTTTAAATTTGTACAAGGCCTTTGATCTGGTGCTCCTTTATTAAGCTTTTGGTAATATTCTTTATTATTTCTAAAATTTTGGGTTTCTAATTGTGTTCGTTAAAATGTCATTAAAGGTTTCTCATAATATAGTTAGGTCATCATCATTATCGTTATTGTTTTCATCATTATCATTATGGTCGTTATCATTGCTATAATCGTCTTGGGTTTCACCACCTTCATCATCTCCCATGAAGTTTTTCCTTGACAACTCCTTCTCTTTCATGGCTTACCTAAAACCTGAGTGCTGGGGCCATTACTCAGAAAATTAGCTTAAAACTTCAAGTAACGCTCCTTCACTTCAAATTCAAATCTGGGTCTTGCAGTTATGATTTTAATCCTTTCTCATTCATTATCACCATCGTCATCATGTTTATTCAGGTTAACAGTATGCTCAGGTATTTTCGGGATAGTAAAAATACTCATTATGTCACTAAAAAAGTTAATATCATCTCCATTAAGTTTAGCAATGTTGTTTCTATTAATGTTATCATCATTGGTAGTTGACATGCCAGCTTTAGTACCAACGCCACTGTTAGCCATATTATGGGCACCTTTAACATTATGATGTTTAAGTGGAAATTCAAGAGCATCATTTTTTGTCTGATTAAAATTGTTTTTATCGCTGTTACCGCTGTTATTGCTGTTATTGACGTTTATAATGCTATGTGCATATGGGTCATTCAAAAGAGATCGGCCATTAATTACACATTTACCTCGCAAAAAGTCAATTTTTCGGTCAAGCACGCCACTAAAGCTACTGTCAGATAAGTTACCATTAGCGTCAATATGCCTATCTTTGATAATGTCTTTGCTATCCTCGTCGTTATTATTATCAATGTTATTACTCTTGAAATTATTAAGCAATGATGATTCTGGTGTATCTGACTTTTTTATCACTTCATTTTTTCCAATAGCTGCATTCGTGGCAGTCGGACTAAAAGCTCCCTGCCAACCTCCAGAATCTAAAAAGTTAGTCAAGAGTTCATCATTTAGTAAATTGAATTCATCATTGGTGAACATTTCTTGATCAAAATATGATACTGAAGGAGTAGATCCTTGACTGTTGCCACCACAGCTGGTAACACCAAATGCATGGCTGTTACTAAAATTTTTGTCTTTATGGCTATGTTGGCTGCGGTGATCATTGAGATCATTGACTTCATCAACAGTTCCATTTGCACTATTGTTATCGTGAATAGAGAGTGCAGAACTGTTTATTTGACTCTGAAGATGATGCTGGTGGGCTTGCTTTTCATTACCGTAATTTTCAGGTCCTTTGTTGTCATTCTCGCTACCAACACCAGTACTGGTAGATATAGGATTACCTCGAGCATTATTTTTCTCACCCTCATTGATATTATATCTTACGTTATCACTGTGCGCATGATTATCATCATCTAAACGATTGGATTCGTTACCGGTAACACTACTATTAGCCACAGAACTCTCATCATGTTCTACCAGATTAATTTGATTGAACAAACCAGCGTCAGTGATCACATCCCTTGAAATGAATTTCAACCTGCTTTTCAAATCTTGGAAATTGGCCAATTCTGTCTCTGGTGATGGCGGTGGTAATGGTACCGCAACAACGTAATGTTGGTAGTATGCAGCGCTGCTAATATAATTCAATTTATCTAACAATGCCATTAGGTTGCTGAGTTGGAGAAAGTATACTTTAGCAGTAACTGAACCCGCTTGGGTTCCTTTTTTCAAAATAGAAATGCCAAATTTAATCTTGGAAGTGATGTCTTTTTGGGTGAGCGATGTATGTGTTGTGCCATTATTAATAGAAGTGTTACTGTGGTGGGTGGAGCTGGAGCTAGTATCATTTTTTTCACTTATCTTATCAGCACTGATATTGTTAGGATATTGTTGGTTCTTACCAAATGTCTTGACAAACAAAAGATACCCTTGTCGACTATAATTTTTAATAAAATTTGTTAACAACATGATCAAAATTGACCCAAAAACAATATTGTTGTCCATAAGAGTGAATGAAGTAAAAATGTTTTGCAAATACAACATATTAATGATTTTCAAATTGATAAAGGCTGCATTTATACAAGACTTCAAAATTCCCAATGTGGTTGGTGAATGCTCAGTTTCAACATGATGAACTATTTCTTTGAACACGTAAAGCAATAATGGCCGTGTAGTGAGTATGATACAGTAATTGTAGTTCATGTGTAGTGAGTAAGTTTGTCTTTTTAATCCTTCGTCCATGTTTATGTAGTTGAGTCGTAGTGAGTCATTAGAGAAAGCGCTTGAAATGTTTGCTGAGCCATCGAAACCGGACAAGTTAATCCTGCTGTTACTATTGCTATTGTTATTGCTTGGTTGATTATTAAGCTCATTTAAAGCAGTTTTGCTATCGTTCAAATCGGCATACCAGTTCCTCAAAATGTTGAGAATTGAATGCACGCTAACAATAAAACTGTCTTTAAATTTACCACTATTTTTAATACTGTAAATTTTATTCATTATAATTCCGGAAATTTTCGCTAACTTGATCTGTTCAATAAAGTAAGTTGGTCGTTTAGGGAAGCGTTTCAATTCTTCGTTGGTAGTAAATTGCTCATTGGAAGGCAACTCAACATCCATAGAATCGTCATTAATCATTATTGGATGCCCTAATCGGGTAGTTACTAGCCTATCCCATATATAGCAACTCCACCATAGCCTTCTTCTTCTTTCCAACTCTATTTTGCTCAAGCCATTAAATGAAGGCGGCACTTTGCGATGTAATCCCATAGTGTAAGCAAGTCTGATAGCCAAACCCGTGTAGATGTATGCAGAATCTTTACGATTTAACGCTAAAGAATATATACCTAATAAGACAGTTGTTTCAATGTAGGTAATAGAGCATTCCTCAAACGTATCTTCAAACAATTCGACTGCTGTTTGAAAATATGTAAATCCTGGAAACTGGGCCTTGAGGATTGACTGCTTTGTTGATATGGTAATTTCCCCCATTGCCAAAAGCACAAGGAGTTGTATGATGTGAAGTTTGTTACAATTAGCAATGTTTGAATAGATCCGATCAATCATCAAAAGAACTTCATAATAATTGACAATTACAAAGTCAGCACCAAGAATCTCAAAAGCAGAATTAATAACTTTGAGAGCATAGTCTTTTTCCGGAAGTTGGATATCAGCAATGTTTATTCTATTCCAATGTAAAGCTTTGGATTTGTAGAAAACTGTTGGAAGAATTGGTGGCGGCAAGAGTTTTATTTGTAGATTATGACGCTGGTTGTGAAAGTCTAGAAGATAATTTAGTTTGTCAGTTAGTATATTTTGGATAGTTAAGTTATATTTTGTGCAATTAGAGTTGCCGAGAAAGATGTTGAAGTTTGTCAAGTAGGAAACATCAGTTTGAACTAGAAGGTTGTGAAGGTTCAACTCTTTTTCTAGCACATAGTCATTATTACTATTATTATTGGTGGGCATGATTCCAGCGGATGTACTATTGATAGTGGATGTGGTGGGTTCAATATGGAAGCATGATGGTTTCTGCTTGGATCACCACGGGCAAACTGTCGTAGGACGGCCAATGAGCTAGCTTGGTCACCAGCGATCCGGCGAGTGTCTGCATTTATAATATGATTTAGTGACATTCTGCGGTTTGGCGGTTTGTTATTCGATGCACCGGGCATCCCATCATCGGAATCTTGCCTTTCGGAGTTCTGTTCTTGGTCCTGCCCTTGCTCAATAGTATTTGTGTCAGAGGAGGTCGTTTGGATCAAATGAGCCGACGGTGACAAAGTCGATGCTGTTGATGTAGCGGCATTGTTCTCTTCCAGCACATCGTGATACTTGCTCAACTTAGAATTCTGTAGTTTTTTCTCTAGTTCCTCGATTTTGAACTTCAACAGGTTTACATAGGATTCTTGTAAAGTGACAAGCTTGGGCTTTTCCTTGACGATAAAAACACATTCATTGGGCTTATTGAGCATAACACAGTAGGAACAGGGTTTATCCCCGGAGCACTTCGTCTTTCTGGATTGACACTTGGTACAAGCACGCTTTGATCTAGGCCTTTTAGACTGCTGCTGACCCTGGGGTTGGTCTAGTGAACTGAATTGCTGTTCGTAGTATGAATCTTCCTCGGGGATCTGCCTCTTCTTGGAGGAGCCGGCGCTTGCTGCTGGGGTTGGAGGCGCTGCTGAGGAGCGAAAGCCAGTGGAGCCTGCGGAGCCGGCAGTCTCTGACTGGCCAGTGTCAAGGATGCCACTGCTTTGTGCCGGGGAGCTCATTATTGAGGGGCAGATGTGGTTGCGATGATTGTTTGGGCGTTGCTGGTGCTGTTGTCTTGGGTTCCAGTCCAGATTACTGTCCTAGCGAAGATCTTGATTTAATTATTTAATTTGATTCGCAGCAAAACAGCAACGAAAGGAGGGTCTCCCCTTTGGACCTGGGCACGTGCAAATGCATGTGACTAAACTCCATCGGTACTAAACACACGCACCGCAAGAAGGATGGCGATGATACGCTGATTATAGTCAGAGAGGCACTCATTGCAAGACCGCAGCAACACAAGAATATCATCATAATTAACCACAATCACACACAATGGGCGCAGTACTATCGGTTCCCTTAATGGGCAGTCAGGTCATTGGCGGCTGGGTCGCCTCGTGCTTGGGCGCTGCTTGCTGCTCTGCTTTTATGAACGCCTTCAACACCACCTTCTCGTCCTCCATAGCCACCCGTATCTTTTACGCCATCTTGTTTTTACTCAATAGTATCCTTTCTTGGATCATGCTCTCCAAATGGGCCGTTAAAAAACTAGAAAAACTAACTTTTGGTCTTGTTAAATTCGAAGAAGGTGCTAAATTTTTTGGTGTGCAACGTATTAATTTTGCCTTGGCAGTCTTTCATTTAATTCTTGCAGTGCTCTTAGTTGGAGTAAAGTCAACAAAGAACCCACGAGCCAAGATCCAGAACGGATTGTGGTCCTTGAAGTTGGTTTTATGGTTTGCCTTTATAATTATTTCTTTTGTCATTCCTGATCGATTTTTTGAGATTTATGGTAACTATTTTGCTCTCTTCGGCGCATCCGTATTCAACTTAATTGGGCTTATCTTGCTTGTGGATTTTGCTCATGAATGGTCTGAAATTTGTTTGGAACATATCCAAAATGAGGGCTATTCTGCCGTTCATCTTGCTAGTGATGATGATTCAGATGATCTTGAATACGGCGGTGGCGCTTCTTCGGGTGGCAACAGTGCTAGATTGTGGACCTTTTTACTTGTTGGCGGCACAATATCCATGTACGTTGGCACTATTGTTCTTACCATTATCATGTACATTTTCTTTGCCAACAAGGGTTGCAGTCTCAATCAGACCTTCATTTCCATAAATTTGCTCCTTGCCATTATAGTGACAATTTTATCCATCAACGAAACTATTAGGGAATACAATCCATCTAACGGTCTTGGTCAATCTGGCATGGTGTGCATTTATTGCACCTACTTGATCCTTTCTGCATGTTGTTCCGCCCCTGATGGGCTCTGCAACCCAGTTGTGCGTTCCACCGGTACTAAAACCATTAATATTTTGCTCAGTGGTATTTTCACTTTCATGGCAATTGCCTACACTACTACTCGTGCTGCGACTAACAGCGCATTTTCCCATGATGGATCAGTGTCAGAGTCTGGCGGACTTAATACCAATATTGGCCCAGGAAATAATGACAGACCTGTGGTTATTACTCAACAACCACAGGGCACAAATACTGACATTAGAGTACAAACCATTAGACAAGCGGTTGAAGAAGGTGCGCTACCAGAAAGCGCCTTAAACGATCCATCATGGTACTTTGATGATAATGATGATGATTCTGTCAATGGCTATGGATCCGGATATCAAGACGAGGAAAAAACATCAACAAAATACAATTATTTTATTTTCCATTTGATTTTCCTTTTGGCTACTCAATTCATTGCTACTTTGTTGACAATGAATGTTAAACAAAGTGATTTGGGAGATTTTATGCCAGTGGGGAGAACTTATTTTTACTCAGTGGTGAAAATGGTGAGCGCGGTGATTTGCTACGCGTTGTACACCTGGTCGTTAGTAGCTCCTGTTTTGATGCCTGATAGATTTGGAGTGTCAATTTAAACAAATAAAGGTACTTTTTTCTTTTCACGGTTGCTGCTATGCTGTTTATGTTTTTATATGGTCATATTATTTTTTAAAATATATATATCTGCTATTATTTTCAAATTTTGTTTACTAGCTACATCCTAGCTTAATTTCACTTCTTTAACTCTCTATAATTACACATCTCAAAAAGACTGCATACCTTTTTTATTTAATGCTTCTATACTTGTTATTTTGTTCCTTCCTAGCCCAGTATGATGCGCGGTACAATAAATTTTCTTATGCCGGATATATATAACAAGCAAACTTCCTGCCCCGAAAAAGAAAAAAACCAACTTTTAGGACTTAAAAGATAATAAATGTGGTCCTGGCAAAAAGCCGTGACCCTGTAGAGCCCAAGAAGCTATTTCCATTACCTCAGTTTTCCGTAATTTCTGTTTATGACTGTTTGCTTTTGTTTAAATGTTTGGGTTGGCCAAAGAGTTTGACAGCTGAGTACAAATTTTAAATAAATGCATATAAATCTTATGTGTTCGTTTATGGTAACTGATAATATTTGAGCAAAAGTATAGTAAAAACAAAAAAAAAAAAAAAATTAGCAGATTTTCCAGCTCAGACGTTTACAGCAAAATGCTCACCAACAAGCTCATACAACACTGATTTTTCTCGCCTTGTCCTAAATCAAGGATGGAAGTCTAGATGCCAGATTTCTCGCGCAGTATAAAGCCACATTAATCATAGCAACCCAAATTCAGATACTCATACAGAATCATTGATCCCGCCAGCGCCAATGACATAGACACATTCTGCCTCTGGCATGTCCGGGCTGTCTAATAATTTTGCCACTCTTTCTTCACCTCTTCCTTTTCTATTAAAAAAATGAGTTAGGTTGAAATTATTTAAATAAATCAGAAATCTGAATCAGTAAGTTAAAACATACCTTAATAAAATTCTAGTAGCTGAAGCATGAGCTAGGATATGCCCTCCAACACTGTTCATAAATTAGTAATTATTTCTAATAATTGAAAGAAAAAAAAATTCTTCGAATAAAAAACACAAAAGAAAGGTTTTCACGCGTACGGTTTTCTGCCATCTGCAGCAGCGAATAACGCACTGGCTCCTGGATCAGACTGTACTTGATTGGTCATAAATATGGCAAGATTGTAATCTTCAGCAAACCTGTTCAAAGTGGACAAATGCTGATTTAATTTTTGCTGTCTTTCATTCAACTCTCCTCGACCACTGTAATCAACTCTAAAATTTGCCATAATTGAGTCAATGATCAAAAGTCTATAACCACCTTCGGCCAATTGAGAAGCCAATTCTTCAACTAACTCACATTGATGTTCACTGTTTAATGCTCTAGCATAAGCAATATTTTCTAAACAAACTTCAGGATCTACCCCAAATCTTTCAGCAATGGATCTGATTCTATGTTGAAATTTAGCGTCGTTAGTAGGTGTTGAATGACAACAGGCTGAGTTCAAAAGAAGAAAAAAAAAAGGTTTTTTTCTATTTACCTATCAGGACGAAATGTTCCTTCCGTATCAATGTATGCGACTTTGCCTTCACCACCACCCATATCCTGGCATAATCTGTTAGGATATCGCTCTAATCTATTTTTTGATAAAAAAGGTTATTAACATACTTTCGGCAACTGACTAGTAACGCATAGGGTATGTGCCATTTGGGTTTTTCCGCATCGAAACTCACCGAAAACCTCAGTAATGCTCATAGTTTTGATACCTCCCCCAAGAATAGCGTTTAAAGAACTAGAACCTGTGGATAGTGAAAACACTTTTTGCCTGACTTGAGCTTGAACAGTTGCTGAAATGAAGCCGGCATGCTATAATAAAAAGTAGGGGATTTTCCGTTAGTAATGTAACCCATTTTAAGTTTCCTGAGCTTCTTTGCTCTTTGTTTAGCGATTTTTGACCGAGATCCTCGATACGCTATATTACAAACTCGAGTACTCACCATCATTTTCTTTGCAGCGTCTTTGATCTTCTCAACTTTAACTTCACTCAATCCTTTGATCTTGATTAAGTTGCGTTTGGTCGTTGATAAAACAGACTAAACACCAATGTTAGTATTTCACGTAATTTCTCAGCATAATTTCAATTTATTTGTAGTATGTTTTCTATTGTTTTCTGTCTCTTGCTCCCAATGTTTTCCTCGATAGTTGCTATTTTTTTTTTTTTTAGAATTTTTGCCTTGAAAAAACCTATAACCAACATAGTTTGCGCTAACTACTCCTCAGACTTGCAGATTACGCCTTTTCAGATTATATTTAGAGAGTGAAAGGGCTAATAGAAGATTGACAAATTAAATCAGACTAATTGCATAAGACCAAATACCAGAAAAAGAAACACACAAAAGTTAAGCTAGTATGGCAGCTTCTAGTGAGGCAATCTCAGATCAGTTCTCGGTAATAAGCGGGCGTTTTTAAGCTTTTTGTTGCGCAAAGCTCTTGGCAACTATTATAGGTAAGCAAAATAATTTGTTTCTTCAATAATGAAAAAATGAAGAAAGATGAAGAAAACAAGGAAAAAATGCATAACTTTTGATTGTTTTGCTGTTCTGCAATAGGTTCATGCTTTTTAAAGTTAATTCCTTTTTCCTTTTGAGGGCGTTTTTTTCTGTTTTAAAGCTCAAATAATCATTTTTTTCCTGCACCATCAAAGTTGAGCCTGTCCTAAAACTAATTCGGTAAACTGATTCCTTAATAAGAACAAGAAGAACACCTCTTCATGCAGAAAGGCTTAAAAGCTGTCTCAAAACAGGCAAAAGCTACCTAAATTTGTGTATATTTTGCTGCGCCTGAATATCCGAGGAGTAGTAAGCCAAAAGATGGTGCTGGAATTGGGTTTTATTAAAGAATACCGCGAAAAAAGCTGGCCATCATAAGTTATTTCCAATGAGAGACTTACTTTTTTCGTGAATTATATCTGAGATGTTAATAGAAAGGTAGTTTTTACACTTACAGGGATGCTACATATTCCTGAGGATTTCAACTTTTGGATGTCACTCGCGTTTACCCCGTAGTTCTGCAACTCGTCAATGCTCAAAATTGCGTCTTCGCCCTCAGTATGTTGGGTCGCAGAGCTTTCCTCGACGTCTGCCAATGTCATATTATAGTAGCTTTTTTTGGTATCTTTTTGTGATGGAAATGTTTGAATTATGGCTCTAAATACGTTAGTCGATAAGCATTAAGCCGTGACTGCAAATTCAAAAGGTTCTTCATGGGCGCTTACTCTGTTTCCGTTCCCTATTGTGCCTTAGTCTAAAACATACGTTTCAAGGAGTAACAGTGTAAGCAATACAACAAGAGCAGTCAATGATAGGTTGCTTTCGACAGTCGAATTGTGATTAGCGCCGATTTACCCACTGAGAAAAGAAGAGTGAAAGACAAAAAAGAAAAACCGAAGGAAATGGGTGAAAATTGTGGTTTTTAAATAGTGGCAAGGTGGGCGCTTAACAGACAAAGAAGCCCAACGCATGATGTCATGCAGCAGTTTCCCTTTAATTCCTCACCGGTGTTGAGAATTTTGAAGACCCTCAAAAACAGACAATACGAGAACGAGAGCAGGCTGATACTGAACAATATTTTTTTGTTGGGACCGTTGTACTGCTAGGTCAATCAAAATAGCAGTGACCGCTAAATTGTTTGTTTTTAATGCACCAGCAGTTACTTCATCAACAAAAACATTTATTTATAAATAGAGCATCAGTAGGTGCAATAGGGGAATTTGAATCTATTTTTCAGCAAATTGCTCTCTAAGAAAAGAGATGAATCGGAGAAAAATAAAGTTAAAAAGCCAGTAGGCTGTACATAAAAAAAAAACATTATTTTGATAATATGGAACAAATCTCTTCAGCGACTTTGCTATAGTCCCTGGCATTCTATTGTCTTTTGAGAATAAAGAGAAATAAAGTTAATGAGTCAGTATTAAGTCAAGAAGTTGCATAGTCTAATATATCGGACCTACGATATTTCCTAAATGCAAATCTCACAGCTTCTGCCTTTTGGTCATAAAAAAGGATGTGACAGGCAGTTCTGTGAAACGAAGCAAGATAAACACACAGCCGTCAAAATATCAGAAGGAGTGTACTGTTATAGTACAACTATTGTTTACCATGAAGGCGAACAGTGTAAGCGCTTATTTTAACATCCGAGAGGCTCAAATTGGGAGCAAGGGCTGCAAGGTAGTTAACATGGGTAAAGAAAAGATTTTGTAGAGCAATCAGTCACAACGAGCCTCAAAGGTTTTAAGTAAATCAGCAAATATTAAAGCAAATTCTGAGTGACTTCATTCTTTGTGACTTCATTTTTTGTGATAATATTACTTTTTTTGTTGTCTTTTCTTTTCTGTTTAAACAATTGCCTTTACCCTTTGAAACGTCAATCTTACTACAGCATGGTACATCAAACACGACGCTAGAGAAAACGGTGACAACGGTGTGTAGAAAAACGCTTCAAGAAGATTACTAAACAAGAATTACTAAAGGAAAATTTTTCTTTTCCAAGCAGACCACAGCATAAAGGCTATAAAAAATGGGTTTCCTTGAGTCGGCTCTACTTACTTTCAAGGTAATTAATGCTGTACAGGTCCTTGAAATCACAGATTGATAACCAATAAAATTATATTTTTCTAGATTCTTTGCATTCTGTTCTTAATATTATGGAGGCCGGTTTTAATAACCTTTTCGGCTTCGTACCAATTCCCACTAAAATCTTTCAATGGCGATCTAATTTTATGCGTAATAATGTCTCACTTAAAGAGCCGATCTCTATCCAACTAGTAAAAAACATTGCAATAAACACATACGGCTATTTGAAAAAGATTAACTTTACCGTGCCGAAAGACAATCCTGGTGGCATGTGTTGCAAGTATGAGGATATATAACTTTTGTTCATCATTCTGGCCAAGACGCCAAGTAAGGAGGTATTCAAGATGACAGCAAAGGTGTGTAAGAAAAGTTTTCCTTGGTTACCTATTAGAACTGTATTTCTTGTAGTGAGCTTGGTCTTTTTGGATAAATATACGTTTCAAGAATTTTTTTTTTCTCATTTATGTTTAGCAAACATTAGAAACACTCGTTTGGTACATTGATGAAGTGACCAACTCATTCCTATACAGCTTCAGCCGGCTTTTTTTTTTTTTTTCAATCTCTTCTTGGATAAAGTAAGCTGACCTCTGAATAGTTCAGGTAAACTATGGTTTCGTAACTGTAACTATTAAGTGTAAAAATTAACTCGTGAAACGGTTCTGCCTGTATCTGATATAGGTATTTTATCGTGTAACTTCCGCCATTCCATATTGTTAATCATTTCAGAAATTCTCTGTGCAAAGAGCCGGGATGTTCAATTATTCAATGTTTTTTTCAAGACATTTCCAGTGTCTTTTCATCACTTTCTTATTTCCAGTGAGCTTTTAGTGTAGTGTCCAGCTACGAAACTCAAAGACAGGCTAGCCTTTTGGCTAAATTCGATTTGATTTGGTAGGAAGAGTTGAGGCATTTGCTAATTTTTTTTAGCGTAAATTTTTACTGGCAAAAATCTACCAGTTGCACAGTAATGATAGCAATGAACTAAATTGAATAAAATATTGGAAGAGGAACCAATGTCAATGTTTTGTGGCTCAGCCTAAACAAGACTTTGGTAGCATGAAATGAAGTATGTGTGTTGAATGAAATATGTGTGTTGAAAGAAATAATGTGTTTTTCCTCTTCCGTTACTTCCAAGATATGAAGGAGTTAGATTTTCGTGAAATGCGATGAATGAATAAACACAAGATGATAATACAAATGCAAAACGAGCAGCGAAAATAAAAAGCAGGATGAAAGGAAAACAAAACTAAAGCAAGATATAATTCAAGTTAAAAACCAAGGTATTAGTCCCTATCAAATATAAATAAAAATGGTAAAAACAAAACATATACGTATCAACGTTTCTGGTTCTTAGAATTACCAGACAACGACATGGAAGAGCTACTCTTCCTGGCTCTATGTGAGAACGAAGGTACTGACTTTGACAGATTCAAGCGCCTTTCCATTGAGCTTTCATCTTTGTTTGAAGCGCTGGTATTGCCGCCACTTCCTTTTCTATGCTTACCGTGAATACTCGAGGAACCTGTGTTATTCAACGGAGAGCTATTGAGTCCGGCATCTTGCGAATAATACATACCAGGAAACTCTGGAGGTGGTGGATGAGGAGGAGGTGGCATACCAGATGCCGCGGATGCTGCTGCAATAGCCTGATAGTAATTCATTGGGTTGTATGGAGTTCCAGGTCCTGGGCGATGGCCGATCAAAGGGTCAGATGAAGGTGGACGAGGTGAGGTTACTGTTGTTGGTGCCGCAGGAGGTACTCCTCCATGATAGTAAGGGTCATATTGGGATGAGGGTATGTTCATGTTCATATTCATGCCAATATTCATATTCATATTCATATTCATGTTCATGTTCATATTCATGTTCATGTTCATGTTCATGTTCATGTAGTTATTTTGCGGGGGAATAGAGGAATAGTTTCCGTACACTGAAGATTGACTTAAGAACGGTTGATTTATATAAGGGCTTCTAGTGGTTGAATTAAATCCTGTATTTGGCTGTTGGTTATGTGACCTTTGATTATTCTTGCTTAGATGTTGTTTTTGTATTGACTGTTGCTGTTGGTGATGCGTCAGAGTATTAGAGAAGCCACCCATTATGTTATTAGAAGTTCCATTGTTCAATTGGTTAAATTGGCTGAGTTGCATCAACTGTTGTTGTTTTTCCATGAGAGCTTTCTTATCAGGGCATTCCGACTGAAGATGGCCAATTTTTTTGCAAAGATAGCACTGTTTATTGTTAGTTACCTTAGGATAAGGGCAGTCGCTTGATTCATGCCCCGGCTCTTTGCAGTTGTAACAGAGCCTTTCTTTGAAGTCACACGTGTCAGCATAGTGACCCAAATTCCCACACAAGTAGCAAGTTTTTTTGAAAATTGTGGAAACAGTCTCGAGGTGCTGTGGGTTCCTGGAAACATCATTACTAAGCTGCTGACCCTGAGCCATTGCCTGTGAAGATATTTGGGGCCCTGTGGGCATTTGTCCCATTGACGTCAAGTTGGCTTGTTGAAAGGTTTGCATGTTGGAAAATTGATGCTGTAAAGAAATAGGATAGGATTGCATATTAGTTGAAGGAAGTTTTTCATGCTGATGATTTGCATTATTTTTAGAATATATATTATTATCATTAGCGCCGTGATTGCCATGGCTATGACTAGAGCCTTTGCTGTTGTTGAGAAGTTTTTTCTTTGATGTCATATTAAAACAGGGAGGTCAAAGCAGATATGGTCTTGAATTTTGTATAGAATAATTTCATAGTATGTTTGATTTCAGATTGCTGACGGGGATGTGTCCGGAGATATATATATATATATATATATATATGTGTGTGTGTTGATGAAAACGGCCGTAAGAAAGGCCAAGCGAAAATAACAATAGCAGATAAATTGGTTATAAAAGAGTATACTGTATAATAATTTGTGAAAGCAAGCAGCCAAAAGATACGCATAAGTAACAGGAAGAGAAAGAGAAAGAGAAAGAAAAAGAAAAAGAAAAAAAAAGTAATAATAGGTAAGCAGAAGGCAATATACTACAAAATCTGCAAACTTGAGCATCGATGAACTACGAACCACAGAGTGTTCTTGAGTGATGGCAGACATAAACAGCATTTCATTTGTTTATGTATATCTAGCAGCATCGGCGACGGGGACTCGTACATCATATTGCATGGAGCGAGAAATACGAGAAGAAAAGAAAGCAATGCATACATATGGTTGCAGCAGGTAGAATAAAACCTAAAAAAATAAAAAGTTTAAAATTGTAGAAAGTGGTAAAAAAAAGTAGAAAAGTTCTGATAGTTCAAGTAATGCATACCTATGCATATATGCATGCATGTTGCATTAATGTCGTCCATGCAGCAGCACCTCTCGCTTCGCTTCCGTCCATAGCGCTTGAAACAGAATGGTCGAGGAATGTATGAGACTAACCAGGAAATCTATCGATTAATTGGCAATAAAATGAAATTTGAAAGGGACTAAATTATAGTCGATGAGTACTCAGTAGTAAAAGATCGCGGGAAACATTATATTTAAGACTCTGACCAGTCTGATTTTCAGCAAAATCATATTTTTACTTTGCATTTTTTTGCTCCTATTTTTTCTCTTTCTTGCTTCTTTTGTGTCTCAACTGCTTAGGTGAAAACCTTTTTCTCTTTCGACCCTGTCGAGAACTTCGTGGAGTAGGAATTTCAAAGGTTACTCCGAAAGGTAATAATACCACAATTGCCATCGGCAGCGGCAGCGGTAAAGGATGCCCCACAACAGACGTATAGCACCGAACCCGCCCACAGCGCGGTAAACAACTCAAGCAGTTCGTCTATTAATTGAAATTTCCGTTTACTTCTTCTTACTAAGATATCCTGGGGCCAGCAGCTGCTACTAACATAATCACAGGTAATGCAATGCACAATGTATGTTGCTTACTGCTTGTCAGTGCCAGATGCTGTTATAACCTGTACTCAGCAGGCAGTTAAATCCTAACCTTTTTTTGTTTACTTGATGAAGCACCACAAAAATGTGTCTAAATGCAGATGGACGGGACGACCTTTGCTTTTGGTCTGAAAGTTATAAAAGTAAAATAAAGTAAAATAGCCATGAAAGAAAAGAGGCGCAAATATAAAAAGCCGAATTCTTTCAACATGGCAAGTGATAAAGAATAAAGACATACGTGACATGCTTTCTTGTTGGTACTTGGGCTACTTGCCTCAAGATGATATTTCTCACTTGCTTCTCGTTTATGTCTCGTTACTGCAATTTGACTAGTCTCACTATCTCTATAATGCATCCACAACATGTAAGTTTTTTCCAAACTGCTAATCTTTGAAGTGCTCATCCACTAAATTCACCACCACTGGCTTTTTGTCTGTATTCTGCGATCTTCAAGGCTTCGTATCTTTACATTCCTTTTTTTAAAAATAAACTTTTAATCAGACCTTTGTTTAATTGACTCTGGTATATGCGTTTTTTCAATTCAACTGTTAACACATGAAAAGATCAAAGCTAGACTGTGCTTGATCATGAATGTGTACAAACTGTTGGCACTAGGATGGATAAGAACTAATTCATGGAAGTCTACATAATTTGCTCATTTTATTTATGTAATCTATTCACTATATTATATCTAAGAAGATTATAAGTATATATATATGGCGGTTGCAAAGTTCGGAACAACTACAAAATAAAGTCTCGTTGCATTATGAAGGGACCGTGGATGCAGATATATTGCGCGTCAATTACACCGGTACAAATCCCACCCGATTTATGGACAATCTCCATATATTTGTACACCTAGCTCTGCCTCCCCATTGCCTTTAGCCGTATTCTTTTAGCGGCAGACCGACTTGCGGTTGGCTCTTAAACCTATAGATGTTGCTACAAACAATTTTGCCCCTTTCTATGAAAGCACCATTGATGTTTTAAAATAAGTATTGTTTTCTCTAAAAATTTTGACAACTACTTTTTTGATTCGCACTTGCCGTAAGATAGGCTTGAACAAGCTAACTATTTAGAGGTAGAAATCAGGCATTGTGATGATACGAAATGAAGTTGATGGAAAACACCAGTACAATTGGTTGGCTAGCCAGCTGGCCTTAGCAGAGGTCAAAGTTTTACTAAGCATCATAAACAGAGCAGATAATGGCTTGTGTCTGTATGTCCATACATACGTACATATAGTGTTGCACTTTTGATATCATCAGCAGCAAAGAGCGTAGGATCGTCATCATTAACATCATCATAAAAATAATACACACCATATACATACACATACCCACATCCACATGAAGCATACACTTCTACAGACAGGCGAATAGAAAGAAATGAAAATGTATTCACTGCAGCTAATTTTTTCCTTTTTTTTTATGAACCAAATGGTCCTATCTTTTTTTATCTCTCAGCTGACCAAAACTATTAGTTTGCTTTTCTGGCAAAGCAGCGAAAGCAGTTTGGCGGGGAGTATCTCTTGGACAACGTTATACGTTTTGTTGATCCATACGCACACGGTGCTACGCGTGTCAGTAAATCTCAGGAGTTCGCTAACTCTGCGGAGGTCGTCAACGACGTCGTTTAACATGTTATAAGTTTAGCGAGTAACATGAAATCATTGGGGCTGCCTTAACTGTACACAACTTTCATTCATACTCTCCATGCGAACTCTAAGTCAATAGACAGAAACGTGAACACTTGCAATTGTTATTATAGCTAAAGACAAGAAAAAAGAAAATATAAAAAAAAAGGAAAGACTAGTTGGGATGTAAAAACATGGTGACCTTTGATGTATATATGCCACAACATGAGGCGTAAATTTGAGTCAAAATGGAAATATTTTGTAGATACGAACAGATCAAGACTGCTACAGTTCTCTATTGTGCTAACCTATTCTTCACTATACTGCATAAACACGCCTCTAATGGGTGGGGCTTAGGTACCATCAGCCGTCTCGGAGTCAATTTTGGAGTCTGCAGCAGCACCAGCAGTATACTGCCCTAAGAGTAACAACAGGGTGGAATCTGCTATTATATCCATTTGGTCAACTCTATCGAGAATTATAGCAAATCAGCAATATATTAGGACAATAATAATCATTTTAGTTAGAGCTGCAATATACTGCTAAGCATACTTGTTGGCACACATGCATAAAACTAATGTAATACTACGCATACACCAACATACATTAATAAACAGACAGCTAAAATACTGCATAGCCAAGCACAACGATTTCCTGTACACGCTACTGCTAGAGCTCATAGGCTATAATGATGATAATAACAATAATTGTATAACCAGCTTTAGTTCAGCATCTAGTATATATGCTGCAATTTGCAAAAGCACTATATCAGCTTATGTTTTAAATGTCTTTATTTTGTGAAATACAACTTGTGGTGTGATGCTCCACAAGTTCATAAAATTTGCCTGTCTGCAGCATCAACACAACGCAGCCTTCATGCTATGGTCTACAAAATCGGGGTTATTTTTCTTTTACGCGCAATTAGGTGCTAGTCGATGATCTTCTTTGAAAAAAAAAAAAGTTCATAGTATGTATGTTGTATGTCGATCATTGTTAAACCCCTATTGTTTGATCTTCAACAACAAAAAAAAATTGAACGAAAAAATTTTTTTTTTGACTTGATACCTTTCGCTTCTCCTTTTCCTCTATCTTTTGTTAGCCTTTATTGTGCATCTAAATGTTTTCAATTTTTTTGATGTTTATCATCATTATTTTTTTTTTTTTCACGCATGCTCGTTTCGTTTCGTTTTGTATCGCTTTGTTTTTCCAGTCGCAAAGCATCAACAAAAAAAAATAAAAAAAA
>JXWR01001196.1_pt1 | contig 29910 bp, 9 predicted proteins | sample 315541 | NCBI WGS metagenome assembly JXWR01 (sample SAMN03273951, study PRJNA271842) | soil metagenome | isolation source: rice field ambient CO2 | place: India: CRRI Experimental farm Cuttack,Odisha-753006 | collected 2013-12-17
AGTAAACAAAAGAAGCAAACACAGGACCAAAACCAAAATAAAGAGCACATGACCAATGCGACAGACCGCGGGTAACCAGCGAGAGCGGCGGCAGTCTTAGTCCGCTGGTTTTGTAGTGAGCGCTAAAGAGCTTTGAAAATTGCCACTGCACTGCGACCTGGAAAAGGTCAAGACGATGAGACTTTGAAACAAGATCCCAACCAGCAACTTATTACTCACTGATTGGCGTAATTCTACCAAACCAATCATCCAATAATCTACCCAAACTACAATATACGCATCGCAAAAAATGGTCTTGGAAGCGACTATGATAGTGATTGATAACTCCGAATACATGAGAAACGGAGATTATCCAACAAACAGATACGAAGCCCAGCTTGACACCGTTGATATCATTTTTAATGCCAAAACGCAGTCTAATCCAGAAAACACCGTTGGAATATTGTCAATGGGCGGTGAAGGCCCTCAAGTGTTGAGTACTTTGACCAACGACATAGGTAAAATTCGTGTCGGAATTCATGAATCCAAAATTGCTGGTCACAGTCATCTTGCCAACGGAATCCAAGTGGCAGCTCTTGCCTTGAAACATCGTCAGAACAAGGTTCAAAGTCAAAGGGTGATAGCTTTTATTGGAAGTCCAATTGAAGAGAGCTCTAAAGAATTAGAAAAGTTAGCTAAAAAAATGAAGAAGAATAACGTTGCCATTGACTTTATAAATTTTGGCGAAGAGGCGGTGAATACACCAAAGTTGGAGAAATTTATATCCATTGTCAATAACCACGATAACAGTCATCTCGTCACGGTTCCAGCTGGGCCAAAGTTATTATCTGCTGCAGTTGTCTCTTCACCAATACTCTCATCAGGTGAGGATGGCTTTGAAAATGACGGCTTTGAAGGTGGTGACTTTGAATTTGATGCTAACACTGATCCTGATTTGGCATTGGCGTTGCGTTTGTCTCTTGAAGAAGAAAAATCTAGACAGGAGCGTGAGCAAGCTGAAAAGCAGAAGAAGGAAGGCTCTGGCAAATTAGATACTGTGGAAGAAAATACAAATAACAATAATGGTACTGGTGGTGGACAGGATGAATCCTCAGAAAAAGTGGAAAAGGATGAGGATACTAAAATGAAGGATGCGTAGTAGATAGAAAGTATTATTACCGACTCGTTCTATATTTATAAACATCTCTATCGTATGTATTAATACAGCCGATCAACTTTTTATCATTTTAACATTTCTCCAGTAGCTTACGACGCGCTTTTCCATTGCCATGCACTATGATGCATAATGCTCGATCTTCCTCCACAAAACGAACATCTTAGTTGATGTACAAAAGTGGCAACAAAACAAGTGTATAATTTTGCGCAACCCAGTTGGTTTATACTTTTTGCTAGAGCAGTAGCAACTTTTGGCTTCTTCAAAGGCCAAAATGAGTGTTTCACCAACAAAATCCCTCATATCTAATGGCTCAAGGAGAAGACGAGATGTCATTAGAACGGCTTTTAGGAAGAAAGAAGTCGAACCAGAGTAAGTGACTAGAGCATTTCTAGTTGTCTTTAGCAGGTAAAAATACTAATTTTTTTTTCCATATCAAGCGCTTCAGAGAAAATTACATATTCTCCAAAAGTACAGAAGACATTTACATCCTTGATTCCTGGGTACGAGGGTTGTATCACGACCTCAATACCTTTAACTGAAGGCCATTTCATGGATGCATATAGTAAAGTATAAACAACATTTGAAACAAATAGCTCTACTAAAACAGTTATTAACAATATAATTAATAAAGGGCAAATGGAACCTTTCCAATGTACCTTGCCCCGAATTCATAAAAAACTCTGGTTTGATGATGCCCCCTGAGAGTTATAACGAAACATTTAGATTAAAAGTAAGTAATTACCTACACCTTGAACTTTTTTTCTTTATCATGTTTCCTAACAGAGAATTACAGGACGTGAAGAAGTACTTAGATTGCAAGCAGTGGGATAGATCACAAGAATTTCATAAGTTGATGAATAGAGCTTTACACCTATGCTCTGTATCCGGGGTTTCAATTTCATTAATCGACGAGACACGCCAGGTTGTTAAATACTGCCATTCACTTTCTGTTAGAGAATGCCCCAGAAGAATATCTATTGACGGCCATGCTATACTATCTTCACAGTATTTTATTATATTGGATGCTTCTAAGGATTGGAGATTTGCAAATAACCCGTTAGTGAAAGGATTTCCAAAAATAAGACTTTATGCAGGTGTTCCAATTATCACTAGCAATAAACAAGTTATTGGTGTGTTTGCCATATTTGATGGTTTTTCACGATATGAATTTGATTCAAGTTATATTCAGGAGCTACAGAGAATTGCAAAGGAAGTAATGAACCTATTAGAGTCTCCTGTAAAAGAGGGAGAAATAAACAAGTTGAGATCCGATACAAACCTTATCAACAAAATTGGTAGGGCCACAAGCAACCAAATTCCCAAGCTTTTGACTGTTCCTGTGTATGAACGAGATGGTTCTGGTTCACCATATTCACAAAATCACAATTTTAGATTCAGCAAGCATGAGCTAACAGAGCAAGATTCAATTAATCACGAACTGTGGCAGAAACTTTTTAACACAGGTAACTTTAAGAGCGCGGCCAAAGAGCTAACAAAATTAATTTCGGAAAGGTTAGATTTGGATTTAGTGTATATCATGGAGATTAGGGTGGCTGAAGTATATAAGATCAATCCAGAGTTTTTCCCCAAAGGAAATGAAATAGAAGCAGAGGATTTTAAATTTGCAAATAAGCTTCAAAGACTCGAAAAAGAACACATTATTACTAGAGTTATTGGAAGCTTTCCAGATATTGTTGCCGATCGGCTAGATGAGCAGGGCTTGCATTATAGGGCTTTGAGTTCGGAGTTTGGCATTTTTATTAAGAGCAAAACTAGCAGTGCCAGGTATAAAAATGGAATTTGTATGTCTTTTTACAGAATTCCATCCAAGTTAGTGAGAAAAAAAAAAGTAACAAAGAACGAAAAGTCATTTGGACAAATCGACTTGTATCTAAAATCTGGCGGTTATATCATTGGCGCTTTTTCGGAGACAGATAAAGAAATTACACACGATCAAATCAACTACATAGTTAACGGTGCCAATATTTACCGCAAAATGTACATCAGTGATTTAGTGTGAATAAAACTTTTGGCTTTTTATGATAAAACATAATTATATACACCAAATAATATAAAGTAGTGTTGTATTCGGATTAGCTAGCTTGTATTTTGATTCTGGCGGTCTTCTGTAGAGGTATCTGGCTTTGCCTTCTTAAAATCTAAATGATTCCCTTCAATATCGTCTCTGCTCTTACTGGCTGCACGTTTTAGCGGTCCTCTACTTTCAGTAATGTCCACAATTTCACTCTCAGAATCACTGTCAACAAGTTTACAAACTTGTTGAGATTCTATTTCTGACATAGAATACAGTCTCTGGTTTTGCTGGTTTTGAAATGATGATTCTGCTGGAGAATCATGTTTGTCTATCACAAATACAACATCATTTTGTGAATCTTCCAATCGAGAATTCAACCCGCTATGAGCGTTTTCCTCTGCGCTCTCATAAATTTCAGATGAATTAGACAAATACTCGTACTCAACAGCTAAATCAGCTACCTGTGGTTTGGTATTCTCCACACAAATCTCTCCACTATCGATCCTTGTGCGAGTTCTGTTGGCATAATCGCTATTATCATCAATAATTTCAACACGTTTATTTTTATCTGCCTGTAATGTTTCGCCAACTTCCCCATGATCCAGCAAAATTTGAATATCATTACTATTCTCTACATCTTGCAAGGGAATATCTTCTTCTTCATGCTGTATATCGTCACCATTCTTCTCTGAACTTTCCAAGTTACTTTCCGTCTTCAATTCCTCATTTTGATCTGCATCAAAAACTAGTTCATTTTCTCTTTGAAGAATTTCTATGTCTTTTGCAAGTAACTTCAAAATTGCAATTGCGCGTGGATATATGTCTCTTCTAGCCACTTTGGTCTTTGTCGGTGCGGGATTTGTAGGCTTTCCGGATTGGTCCGAAGATGTAGTCGACTCAGTACTATTGATATCAAATACAAAATTGCTTTTCTCCATCTCTTTTGGGTACTCTTTACCAGCACCATTAGCATTAAGATATGTTTGATACATTCTCAAGTATATAGCAGCAAATGTGTCATCAATCAACGCAGTAGTTCCAAAACCATTGTTCATTCTTCGCACTTCAGAAACTTCATATAATAGCAATAAATCTTTGGTATTGATTATTTTGACACCTTGGCTTTTCAAAGCATTAAGAAAATCTTGTGAATGATCAGTAAATGTTTTGAATACTAATTTGCTGACAACTGAGTCTGTATAATTCTTGGCTATGTTCAATCTATTTCGAACAAGCGAACATGTTGTTTGACAAGCATTTTCCCATGCTGTGAGCATGTTCACCATACCTGAACCCATTCTTCTGAGTTTTTTCAAAGTAATGCATAAAGATGATAAACAATTGGATTTTTCAAGTAACAACACAAAAAAATTGACATATTCAAACGCATATATAAAGTGCTTTCCGGGTCTCTCATTTTCTGGTTTCCATATAGAGACTAAGTTTTTGTTAGTGAGTTTCAATGTAATAACATTCATCATCTCTTTTTTCGCAGCTTCAATGTCACCAAAATCATAAAAAAAAATTTTAGCAATTCTGTAATGTGGTTTATGGTGCCACTTCTTTTTATCGTGAGACAATATCCTTTTTTGCAAGTCGATACAAATTCCTGCAAAAACCATAAACTGCTCCTCAAAGGTGCCGCCCATATTTCCTTCAGGGAACTTGTATTGAAAAAAATCATTATCTTTCTTCAAATACTCAATAGCATCGTCAACTGTAATATCCTTCTTTTTAGTAGCTTTATAAATTAAAGAGCAAAGTCTATAATGCGGCTCTATAATGGGATCGGAACTACCACCATATCGTTTAGCAAGCTCGCATGACTTGAGGAGCGTCTCCACAGCCAACAGTGATTTTTTGGCTAGCTTTGCTTGCAAGTTAGCAATGTAATAAAAATTTGACCAGTCCTTATGGTTGAACTTAGTTGAAGCTCGGAAAGCGAGGAGAACTATTTTTTGTATCATGAAGTCTCTCATCGGCTTTTCAAAATGCGTCTCATAGAACCCATTAGGAGAAGATAATAACTTTGGAGTTGTGCTCAACTTATAACATAATTTATCCATAGGCTTCATACATGAGCTGTATAACTCCTTTGAGAATAAGGTCCATAAAAGTGACACCATTTTCGAAGAATCCTTCAACTCGCACTCATCCATATGTGCACACGTATTGACTGCCATCAAATAGCACAACAATGCTTTTTTTTGCGATATAGCGGTATTATTTTTTTTATCACTGTTTAATTTATCCGATGTCCATATCAAATCGTCCTCGACAAGAAAACTATAGGACTGGCCTAATAGAATCCAGCTCTCAAGCCTATTTGTACCACACAGCAAATCTGCCTTAAACATTTTTATAACAAAATCTAACTCAGCGGATCTTCCTTGCTGTGATCTTTTCCGTATTTTGAAAAGCGATAATGCCATTGCACCTTGTGCATAATAAAGGCCGGCATTAGCCACCTCTTGGATATCCAAATTGGTCTTTGACAAATTAATATTAAGTAGACCGTAAAACGCCTCATGAAAAATTTGGGCATTGAGTGACGAGTCTAAGAATGTCTCAATCACAGCATCAGAACGAGCTATTTTCTCATATTTCATATTAGGATCCCCAATAGCCTCATAAAATGCATCCAACACTAGCTTTAAATCACTTTTTATGTTGCTGAATGATCGATCTTTTTTTCCTAGAGCTAGTTTCAAAAATATACCAGTTAGTTCAAGAGCTGAGTTTCTGTCAACATTATCATGAAGTGTATTATGATCGTATGGCTCAAAATAATCAGTCGTTAACAGCAAGTGGTACTTGCAGTGTACTAATTGGAAAATTTCTAGGTCAACATAAACATTTTTTGTCAGCAACAATTCATTTTGCAACAAATTTAAGAAGATGCGATTGGCGGAATTACACATAGAGCCGTAACCGAGAATAGCATGCATGTTACTGACAATATCCACCAACTTCCTTTCAGGGGAGAAATCCAAGTCTTCCCCTCTATCCAACTTATCATTGGCGACTTTTAGCAAGAACAGTTTTAGATAAACATATAACAAAACATAAGAGTTGCAAATCATGTTTTGTAACTCTTGTGCAGCTCTAGGATAAAGAGTTGGAAACAGAAATCCTACGCCAGTAAGGTCCACAGAAATTTTGTTCAAATAAAAAATTTTAATGACTCCAATAATTTGAACCATATTCAACAAATGCTGAGGCGTTGTTATTTTGGGTAACAACCAATTTCCTTTCTCCAAAAGACACGCAAACCTATTGGTGTGCTCACCGTAGTAGCTCAACAACTTGAGTAAGCGAGTGTGTCTGTCATTTTCTGCAGCTTTTGTATATGTGTCGGAATGTAAATAATCAATAATTTTAGCAATAAGCTTTTCAAAATTTTCCTGATAAAGTTCAAAAAAAGTTCCATTCCGGCTGTCTTTTTGGGCGGCCTTCCAATAGTAATGCTCAAGCAATATCTCATACAATTTCAACTGAAAGTCAAATGGCGAATCTTGAACAAAATCATAAATAAGCTGCTGATCCTCTGTCAAAGTTTCATATATCAGTGGACTGCTTTCAGATTGAAGTACTAAGTCAAGGAGCTTGATAGTTTCTGCAGAATATGTCGTAACGTTCTCAGCGTCATCAGTAATATTTGAGTTACTGTCATTTTTGAAGATTCTCGAAAAACTGTTAAGAATTTTTACTCTCTTTAAATTGTCCTCAATAGTACTTTTGCTTAGTATTGGAAAATGGGGGTAGTTTTTGTAGGGTATATCTATTGACCGTGGCAATTTTCCATGTTCAAGTAGCAACTCTTGCAAAAGTCCCCGTATTGCCTTATTCAGGTTTGAAGCCACATGGTTGCTTTTGTCCAATGAAAGAGACCTCTGCTTGTAAAGAAATAAAGCCCATTTGTACCTAAACCATGTTTTGGTCTTGATTCCATCGTTTTTCTCAGCACTGATGAATTGTTGGAGTAATTTTTGCCACTGTCCAATTTTTGTACGTAATTCGGCCAATCCAGCAGATCTCTGATTTAACTCTTTAGACAGAATGGTACTCAGTTGCTTAACTGATAAAGCTAAATATTCATCCACAAAATTCTCGAAGATAGCCACAATAACGATAATATACTTTTGAAAATTAAAGTTTTCACCTATGTCACGCCAATAGAAAACTTGACATAGTTTATTGTATATGAGCTGCTGATAGTAATCAATATATTTTTTAACGTTCACAATAAAGTCGTCTTCCACTCCAAACATGTGGTCTGTAATGAGGTTATACTCGCAGCCATCTATAATATCCTGTTGACTAAACAAATTGATCAATACAAATAGTCGAATCTGATAAATATTAGAGTTGAAATTGTTAGAGTTAATTACATCAAGTAAAGTTTCAAAAAAATTTTCATAAATCTTTTCGCCGCCAAGGTTACACTGTGGCAGCATTGTCTCCGACGAAGTATTGATTTTTTCAGAAAGAGTATTGTTTGCGGTGTCAAAAATATCGAGTAGTGGTATACCTTTTGATTGTGTTCCCAGCTTTTTACTGTTTATTCCAAGTATAATGACAGACTTTTGCTTATCCCAATTCTTCAAGCATGTATTGAAGTCATGTATCAACTGATTGGCGACCGTGGTAAACTCATAGTCACGGTCATCAGGCTCAATAGTATTTTCTTCGTCAACAAAACGTTGCACTAATGTATCAAATGCAATTTCGTCTTTATCAGATTTTATTCCAAGTGCACCAAATGTGAACTCAAATTTCTTCAACTCATCATTAAGCTCTGTGAAGCTTTCAATATTCATAGAAGTGTTACCTTCTAAGCTTCTAAACCTTTTGCTAGATCTTTGAGGCTCCTTCTTTCGTTGCAACTTCTCAACATCTTCGTTGTTCTCAACTTGTTCGATAAATTCCACAGATTCTTCAATCATTTCTTCTGTGGACTTCGTGGGCGCGTGTACAATGACTTTATCAGTGGTGTCAAAATTATCTGAAAGAAGTGGATCAGAATTACCATATAGAAATACATTCAGATCATGGCAATAACTGCTGTTCCCTCTGCTGGAACGGGATGGTTTGTTTATATTTTCATATAAACCTTCGATTTTTGAAATTAGTTCAGAAACAGACCTACTCTTTAATGAAATAATTAATTTGTCTATTTCATTTAAATTCTCCCTTTTCGTTTCTTTGTCACTTTTTTTTAAATTATTGAAACAAAATAAGTCATTTTCTAGTTTTTGCTCAAGGCGAAGAATATTTTTATGTAGCTTTCTTTGTGTTCTTGAATCTTTCCTTGAGTTCATAGCAGGATTCTTAGTAGATATTGTATTCAAAACTAATTGCAATCGCCTATGCAATACACTTATAGAAGGTGTTTCTCCTTTGCCATCAATAAATCCCAAATTTTGGGCAAAATCTGCATCTTCAATTAAGGTAAAAAGCTGGTCTTCAAGCAATAGCCTTGCTAGTCTTGAGCTTTTGAAATACATAAACAAATCGAAAAGTACATCAATCAAATCATCATCTGCTGTATCAGAATAACCAAGAGAGTCTATCAAATCGCTCGTTATGTTCAATAAGTTTTCCAATAGCTCTTCCTTTTCGTCATCACTATCACCATCATCGTCCATATCAATGACGTTTCCATCTTTTGAAATTGTTCTTAAAATGCATTGTTTTTCAGTTTTTCGAGTGCTGGGAGCTATTTGCGCTGGTTTTTTTTTTTCAACGATGCTGTCATCGGCAATTTGCATAATCAGTTGATTGGATGTATTGTCATCCAAAATGATCAGAGCTGTATTGTCTTCTTCTTTATCAGCTAATGAAAAGGTTCTATTATCCCTACTGATTCTGATAGCTTCGCCATATTTATGCTGTAGTATTGAAAGAGTCAACAATCCTCTGTTTTTGTGCGCCAAATATCTCAATAGTTTAATGGATGGCGTCAAAGACTCATCAGCTCTCGGCTTAAGAACATCCAAGCCAAACAATTGCTTATAGTGTGTGACAGATTCCTGGAACTGTTTAAGCTTCTGTAGATCTAGAGCTCTCTGGAAAATTTTAAACCCTTGTTCGACTTGTAGTTCTCTTGTCTGTTCCTCTTCTTCTTGGTCAAATTTCTTTGCCTCATTGGTCAAATTGAGTGGAGTGAAAGTGGACTACATAGTGAGGTTAGTTGAGAATACAATTTTTTTTTTTTTACCAAAGGGCTGCGCCTTAAAAGAGGCTAGAAGTGTATACGTACCATCTTGTACTTATAGAACTAGAGACAAGTGTGAATTTGGGAGACATTCTGCTGATTGACAGAGAGGTATGGATTATTTTTATTAATCAGAACGTGAATTCTAATAGTTGTTTGTTTTTCCTGGGACGCCAGAACGGCAGTGTCCGCGCATGTGAAATTTTTGAGATGAGCATTTGAATTTGCAAAAGTATCAATCAAGTCTTTAAGAACAGAGAATTTCGACCGACAAACAAGTATAATGACCGAAAGCTTTGGGCCGATATTATACTACACAGAATATCTTCCTCGGATTAACAGTGTGATAGTATCATTCCAGATATTAACCAAAGAAATAGCTATTGGAGAAGTCTTGTTGCCATCACCAGTTTTATTACGCCTTGAGTTCAACAACAATAGTCATGTATTAATCGACTTACCTCGCGAGGTTTATCATCCTTACAACAAGATTTCCAAATCATTTATTAAGTACGATAAAGAACAAGACTGCTATACACTTAAGCTAAATATCACAGATAACGAACATGAGCTTAATTCAAGGTCTCTGAACTACTTTATGACTTTGAACAGTCATTATAAATGGAATGCCAAATATTTACAGGATATAAGGAGAGTCGGTGGCACATTTAAGCTTTCTTGCTCAAATTGCGATCATGAAGTGATAAATTCCAATGCTATTAGAAACATAAATGAATTGCCTTCTGAAATATGGTCTGAACTAATGGAATTTTGGCATTGCCACAAGCCAGATGAATCAAGTAATTGCACCTCTATTAGCGCTAACAAGTATTCGATTTTGAGGCCTTCAAAAGATTCTCTCAATGTGGGTCTTTACTATTTCTCCATGAATAAAGAGGACGCTTTTAAAAAGAGACTTAAAATTGACATTGAAGATGTCGTTTTTGATAAAGGCGTCAATTTAGTTAGATGTTCAAGTTGCAACGCCATACTTGGAGAGTTAAACTTCAAGACAAATTTAATTAAACTAAATAAGTGGCACTTGAAGCTCATACAAGCTGATTCACAAAATAACATTAGCGAGGAACTCTTCCACTCCTATTATTTTGCATACAGTCTTATTATAGATCTGATAAATACCACTGCATCAAGAGTTTTTTGTATTGTGAATATAGACAAAATAAATAAGACGCAGCCCAAGGCTGCATCCAGTTCTCTCGAGGTTCCTGAGAAAATCTACATATGGATACTCAATACAGGCATTGCGGCTTCACTTACAAATTTGTCTGTTCTCAGAAACTGCTTAAAGATTTACTATTCTGATAACTTTAACAATCTTCCTATACCCAATGGCCTGCGTGCAAGTACAATGTTTGAAACAGAAGAAATTGAATTGCCTGAAGAAGTCATAAAGGATTTTCTTAACACACTTGATGAAGTGAATCAAAATCTTCCTCAAAACTGCAAAGCTGTGGAAACTTGGAAAATGGGGTTGTTACCTTTTGAACGGAAAAATACATAAACACATAGATAATTAAAGTATTTTAGCTCATACATAATATATTTATACAAGACTATAATGACAACAATATAATCGTCATGTTTGCGCGTCTCTTTCTGCTTCAGCAAATAAGTTAATAACTTTTGTAGTTTCTTCTTGCATTTCATAGGCCCACCTGCTCATATCCGTATTACTTCTATTATACATCACAGCATTTGAAAACATGAGCATCAACTCTCGCTCTAAGTGCAAAGAACTTGATATCTCGCCACTTTTGACCATTGCTTTGATAGTTTTCAAATCTCTTGGCTCGTATATCACCGAGTAATAGTTTGGGGCATCATTTTCATTCACGGGAGTTAAGAAAGGCGACGCAAACTTGAAAGAGGATATATTTGCAATGAGTTGATTAGCGACACCAACAAATTTTTTATTAACAGGAGCCAGTGCTGGTGGAGTGGATTCGCTAGGTCTCTGTCTTTTAGATTGACGAGTTCTCGAGCCAGAAGATGAGGTGCGTAATTTTCTTTTAACTGATGCTGCCCTCCCCCGTCGTGATTTTTTATTGTCGCGAAGTTCTTTGTCATCAAACTCTTGCTTTGTTGTTTCATGCTCATCACCTCCCCTTTCTGCTTCTCCTTCGGCTACTTCTGTGTCCTTATGTGTGTCTTTGGTTTCCACCAGGTCTTCGCGTTTACCAGATCTGCTCCGCGTTATACGTCTTAAGTTATCGCCATCAGCACCATTATCCGCTTCTTTATCGTTAAGCTCTGAAACTTCAGAACGTCTTGATCGAGTTCTTGTTCTTCTCCGACTTTCAGTGTCCTTATCGTCCTTTTCAGATACTGCAATCAAATTGGGTTTTCTGTCGCTATTTGCTTCTTTTGCTTCTGATTTGTCTTGTGCAATGACTTCCTCTTTAAAACTTTTTGATCCAGCAGTCTTATCTTCAATCTCATGCTCTTCACTTTTCTCCTTTGACACTACATCAACCTTAACCCTGTCACTAGCCCTCCTGCTAGCGCTTCTGGTGTGTCTTTTTACATCATCCAAATGCCGATCAATTGTAGAACTCCTGAGGCTACGTCGCAGTAAAACTCGGTGACCTTCTTCCTCTTTCGGCTCATTTTCACCAACATCTTCTTCACTTTGCTCCTCAGACTTGATTTCACCAGATTTTTCCGAACTTTCTTTGAAATCTTGTATCTGTTTTGAAGTATGGATTTCCACGTGGTTATCTTTATGCTCCTTCCTATTATAGTTTTCATCTTGGCTTGTATTCAGCGATTTAGCCTCCAACAGCGCGGCTTTAAAGTTATTGTCCAGGGTCTGAATTTCAATAACCTTTTTAGTTTCGTTATTTTTCAATTTTCCAGCATCTTCTTTTTCTTCAGCATAGCGAGTCTCTTTCTCAGGGCTGTCAGTGCCTTGTTCCAACTTCTTTAAAGTTTGCATACGCTTTTTTTCTAATTGTTTTGGTTGATTTTGTACGTCTTTTTCTACTGAAACAGCCGTTTGTGCTTTCTCCATTTCCTTGGATTGACTTAACTTTTCATTTTGTTGTTGTTGTTGTTGTTGTTGTTGTTGCCTTTGGTCCTGTACAACACATGGTTCTTGTTTCTGTGCTTTTGGTACCTCATTCACCTGTGATGTATCTTGCTTTTGGTCTAATTCTATTTCCGGCAATTGATTTAATTTCTGTTCAGCTTTCTGTTCAGCTTTCTGTTCAGCTTTCTGTTCAGCTTTCTGTTCATCTTTCTGTTCGTCTTTATGTTCGTCTTTATTTTCATCTTTATTTTCATCTTTCTGTTCATCTTTATGTTCAGCTTTATGTTCGTCTTTATGTTCAGCTTTATTTTCATCTTTATTTTCATCTTTCTGTTCATCTTTCTGTTCAGCTTTATGTTCATCTTTATGTTCTAGTGCCTGCTGCGATTGCTCTTTAATACTGTAAGGGCCGTTATTTGCATTAGATTGTGCCTTTTTCCTGCTGCTACTTTCATTTTGGTGGAGCGAATCGCTTATTACCTTATCAGTATTTTCAGCGCGTCCCTTCAAAACGGAAGATTTATTCGCTTGAGCTGTATTCTCAGTGTTTTGCTCTGGTAACTCCTGCACTGTTTTCTCATCAAGCTCAGAATTGATTTGATTGATTTTCAGATCTATTTCCGAAAGATCATTCTGGCTGTCTTTATCAAGCGGCTTTTGATTGTTGATAATATTTGTCTTTCGTGACTCAAGAATTTCTTTTGTGAGTGCGAGATCTCGCTCCCTGTTAAGATCAATGGTGTTAGAGTTCAAATTATTTGATAATCTATTTTTCAAGCTTTCAATTAGATTGGTGTTGTTCAGGTTAATATTTTGAGAGTTTTTATTAAAGCCTGTATTAATTAATGGGATATTTAGTTTTGGTGTAGCAGTGGTACTAACTTTATTAGAAGCAATTTTCCTCTGTTCTTCATCAGCGGCCTCCTGTGATACCTCTCTTTTAACCTTTTCTTGCAACTTTTTGATTTGTTCATTAATATCACTGCTAGCTCCTTGAATATTATGCTTTTGTAATAGCCTGTTTTTCGCCGCTTGAAATTGTTGCTCGTTAGTAATATCTGGTATTCTGGAATCAGTTGTGACATCATTCTTATTTCTATTACTCGTACTCAACTTTTCGCTGCTCGTATCAGCACCCTTTTGATTCTGTGCCTGTGCAAAATGGGTTCTTTTCAACTTGGAATCTTGATTATCCTTTAGGAGTGTTTCCTCAGTGAATCTGCCACTTTCAACTAGCTCTATATCTTTGCAGTAGTTTTTGTAATTTTTTTCTAAATTTTTTATATCATATAAAAGAAGCTTTTTGATTATGTTACTAAACTGGTATATCAAATTTTTGAAAAAATTCAACTTAATATCTACCGGTTGTTTCAACTTGATCACCACACTGTCTATGCTGCTTGATTCGTTCTTTTGAGAGTTGGTTATTACAAATAATGAATTGTCTGAGGTCAGTCTTTCTTGTGCCATGGAATTTTGAATATTTAACTCTTGACTCTTCATTTGCTTTAAATATAAAAGTTGAATATTAGACACTATATCATTAAGAACATAATTGTTGTCAATTTTATCTATAGAGCTTTTGGAGGCAACATGTCTTTCGTTTTCTTGATTATCGGGTGTCTGTGTGGCATAAAACTGTTTCAAAGAGTCATTTATTAATGGGCTTTTTTTCAAGGTAGATGTAAGGTACGATAAAGTGATTGAGTTATCAGTGTTTTCATTTTGCTTGAGAGATGAAAGCTCATTGTATATAACCTGTGAACAGATGAGCTTATGCAAGGTGTTGTCCAAGTCCATATTTGAAACTCACCCTCGGGATCAAAATGGTTTTATAAGTTTGAAATCGTTTAGCTAACTAGTAATAAAATAGCGATAACACAGTCTAGTAGGGAAGGTTTTAGCAGAAGGGTTTTGTGCTTGTTTTCTGATGCTCTGAGACTTTTGGTCCTTCGCTTTTCTTCCTGTCTTCCATTTTTATTTTTATTTTTCTGTTTTCATTTTTGTTTCCGTCTTTCATCTTTTTATTTTTTTTTCCCTCCACATCACTAGACAGCTCATCCACCATGCAGCAGTCCTCGAGCGGTGCCAGCACACCCACCCACCCCGGCCGTTTTCCATAATATCACATCCATCATCTCTTGCCGACAATGTGAAAACGAGTGGAGAAATGGAGGCTAGCAGCCTATCATTCAGGAAATATAATAATATCAACGCGCTTAGTTTACGAGTTGCGCACATTTTTATCGAAAATAACAGACTAGCCTACTAACTCTTTACGATAGATTGTTAAAGATGCATAACCAGCTCTTGATAATGTATGCATTTCTATTATTACTATTATACTTCAAAACATATCGTACCCATTTGCCAGAACGTTTATATAATCAATTCTATCAACTGAAAAATTTGGCTAAACTTTTCTTCGTTTTTTCCTTTCTTCCTATAATCATATTTTCTACTGTTTCTAAATCATTGGTAATTAACTTGTCTTTACTCTCATTAAGCGTGCTTGCTTTTGATAAAAATTCTCTTGCTTTTTCCAATCTGTTCATGATCATGTAGCATTTACCTATTCTGTAATAACATTTCACGAAATCATTTTTATCAGCAGGAAACTTTTTTTCCCACTTTGGGTACACCTCTAACATATCAATTGTGTAGTTACTGTATTTAATTGACTCTGTGTAGTTTTCAAATTTTAAATTAGTTAACGATAAGTTAGAGTAGAGGCTTTTTTTCAAAATGAGAAAGTCAATGTAAAGCTTATAATTCTGCTCATTCTGCAATGCAGTGTTATTTTGAGTAATCAAAACGTCTTTGTCAGGCAGAAGTTCATCCACATAACGGAGCGCTTTTTTGAACTTGAGCAACGCGTTGCTGTAATCCTTCTTTTTGAATAATAAGTTTCCAGAATTTTTAATTGTCAGGCAGACTTTATGAGAAGCGTAGTAATCATCTTTATCAAAATTTGAATCATCGTCTGGGTACTCCTCGTATTTGTCACCACCAATAGGATCATAACATGCGTTGTAGCATGGCACATGCATACCATCAGAAAATTCCCCACAATCTACTATTTTGACCATCTGTTTTGGAAAGAAATTGTCCTTGTTTATTATGTCAACTTTTTCAATCTCTCTAACCACAGATTTACCATGTATCACTTTACCAAATATCGTATGTTTATGATTGAGATGAGGTGAGGGATATGTGTTGATAAAGAACTGAGAAGTGTTGGAGTCCGTATCATTATTAGCCATGGCAACATTGAAAGTAGTGTCAAAAACCGAGTTCTTCAAATTTTCATCCTCAAAAGTATTAAATAGCTGTATTTCTTCAGTTTCCTGGCTAGGTTTGTCTAAATAGACTGATGCACCACCTGTTCCTATAACCTTCAAGTCGTCATCAGTTGGAGGATATGAAGGCAAATCAGAGCAATGTACAATATCCCCGGCTTGAACAATGAAATTCTTGATGACTCTATGGAAGTAGTTATTCTTGAAAGAAAGTTTGATGCCTTTTTCGTTTTGGTCTACTGCAGCGGTGCAGAGTTGGAAAAAATTGTCCGCAGCCAAAGGTGCCAAATCGTTGTAAAGCTCAATTACAATGCGGCCTACTGGTACATTGTTTACACTGACATCCAAATAGCACTTTTTGCGATCCAAGTTATCTATGACTGCCATTATCGTATGTTTTGGGACGCTCCCTTTGACACTGTAGCAAAGATCGTGATATCAGAGCAGCACGCCTTTGTAAGTGCCTCCACATGCTAAAATTTTCGGTTCGTGGGGCGTGAAACTTATATTTACCCGACCACAAGTGATATGGTATGAACCGGGTATTAGTAATGACCCGCGCTGCTAGAGGGCGTTGTGGACAAATCAGCCAAACAAATACAAGTCTTAAGAGGGCGATAGCTGCGAGCTGATGTTCATATCAAGTCAAATGGATACAACAGTCACCAGCGCCATTATGTCCAGAGATGAAGCAATTCGAATCTCCATAGATCCTTTAACGCTAGTCAGCCAGGAATGTATCAAAATCATTTCCGAGGTTAGGAAAAACTCGAGATTTTTTCAGTCAGGAGTCGCTGCTATATTGGGTTCATCAGACACAATCAACTTATTTAATGACGAATTTGTACACAACTTTAAGTCGTTGAAATTTGGAGATGGAAAACAGAGCAGCGCAGAGTTGCAAGACTCTTTTGAATTTAATAGATCTAAATTACAGCTGCTAAACAACGGTAGCACAAACACTAACAGTAATGACCCCATTTTGTCGGGATTTCTTCAGTTGAAATCATTGCTTTCAGAGATAAATAATCTAAGTGAAATTGACACCCTTACGATATTACAGCCATATTTCTTGTTGATATCATCGCCAAGCACATCAGGCTTAATCACCTCCATAACTATAAGCTCTCTTTCAAAGCTTTTTGAGTATGACATTCTATTCGATGGTTACTCTTCAAAAGATCAAAGAAAAGTAAAAATTAATATTAATCAACTCATTAACTCTTTGACACATACTCAATTCGAGTCCTCAGACCCTACTTTAGACGACTCTGTGTTACTCAAAGTTTTAGACTTGATCCTCAAAGTTATCAAAAACAAGAATTATAGTAAATTGATAAACAATGATGTATTTTCCCAAGTAATACAAATCAATCTATCATTGGCGTGCAACAAAAAGAGATCAGAAGTATTGAGACGCTATGCTGAGCAATCTTTGAACACTATAACAATAATTATTTTTAACAAAATGAAATTTTTGTTGGATCCAAAACGCCATGAGCATCTTTCTGTTGACATTAAATTTTTTTTCCAGTATCTTTTGAATCTTATTTCCATTGTTTCCGTTGAAAATCAATACTACCATACTGAATCAACAAAGATATTTGTTTTAAGTCTCTTATCAACTGTTATTGAAATTTCTGGGAAAGATATGCCTCAATTCGGCTCTATTTTGAAATTGGTTAAAAACCAGTTACTCAAAAATTTATTGACAATAATATTAAAAAATGATAGTTTAAATTTGCTTCAAGCCGCGTTGCAATGTTTTATTAGTTTAAATTTAATATTGAGTGGGCACTTAACTTTGCAGCTAGAATTTGCCTACGAAAATATCTTCAAAAGCATATTACCAGCAGATGAATTCAATCATTTAGATGAAAGTATAGATGAGAACGCTAACCCACAACGCTCCACAGATGAACAAATCTCAACACCACCAAAGTTATCGAGACAAAATACTGGAGCATCAAAAGGGCCTACTAGAGCCGCCACACCAATACAAGGAGCTGTTATTAGCTCACGCAATCCATTGGCCAAAGAACTAATCATTGAGTCGTTAAGTTTGTTGTGGTCTCATTCATCTGAATTGTTAATAAATTTGTTCATCAGTTTTGACTGTAAATTCGACTCAAAGAATATTAGTTTGATTTTCATTAAGTTTTTGAACAAACTTGCAGAATCATCCAGTGCAACTATAACAACAAACAATGTTCCGCCGATCTGCTTGGAAGGTCTTCTTCAATTTATCAACGGCCTTAATTCAAGAGTTAAAGCTTTGAAAAAAGAAGGCATTAGTTTTGATAAAGCCAGGTTTGACCAAAACAAGATACTAAAAATGAAAGCCAGAAAAGAGCAGTTCCTAAAAATTTTGACTGCTTTGAACAATGATGACTTTAAGGGTGGTCTTGAGACATTGAAAGAATATGAATACTTATCAAAAGACTCTTTTGAAGATGAGAAGCAAAAAGAATTGGGTGAATTTTTTTACTACAAGGCAGCTTTACTAAATAAAAAGAATGTTGGTGAGTTTATTACCAAGCCTAAAAACTTACCTATTTTGATAAACTTTTTGTCTCACTTCAATTTTAAAGGAAAGAGAGTCGATGAGTCATTGCGAATGTTGTTGCAAAAGTTCAGAATCCCTGGCGAATCTCAACAGATTGAACGAGTAGTGGAAAATTTTGCAGACAAATATGTTAATGATCAAAACTACGATGATATGGAGAAAGAATACAAAACTGCTCTTCAAAATTATAAATCTGGATTGTCAACCAAAGAGCCTCTTGAGCCTGTAACCCCAGAGAAAGATGGGGTTTTTATTTTGAGTTATGCCATTATAATGTTGAATACTGATCTCCATAATCCTAAAGTCAAAGAGCATATGACATTTGAAGATTTCAGAAAAAATTTAAGAGGAGTGTATAAAGACGGTGAAGACTACCCTGAGTGGTACTTGAGAACTACCTACAACTCTATAAAGAGTAGAGAGATTATTATTCCTGAAGAACACTACGGTACCGATAAATGGTTCACGGGCAGCTGGGATATTTTGATCAATAGTACAAATGATGCCAATGAAAAGAACTTTGTGTTTGCTTTTGAAAGATCGCTCAAAGAGTCAGAAAAAAATGAAAACGATTTTAAAAAGTTGAAGTCTAGCAGTGTTACAATCAAAGACATTGACCAAGTACTAGTTTCCCAGTTTGACAGAGTTTTGTTCGAAAAGTCTTTTCCTATGTTGTTAAATACCTTTATTCATGTATTTGAAGAAACTAGTGATGACCACAGAGTTGCAAAGCTTGTTAGTATTATCGATAAGTGCTCAAACATTGCTAATTATTACAATTTGGACAATGTTTTAGATACAATATTGGTTAAATTGGCTCGATTAACAACTTTAACTAATGAAAAGAAATCCGAATTAATACAAAGTGACGATGAATTCATTAGAGATGTTATTCCAACGACTCAAATCAAGTTGCCGCGACCTGAAAGCGTTGATGTTGGTGAGAGCAAAGTTTCTAAAAGTGATGTTATAGAAGACCCTAATGCATTGGATAGTGTCAAGTCTAACGATTCCCAAAAAATATATGGAAATAGAAAAAATGTTAAAAATGTGGATTCTGGGCATCACACTGACAGTGAGGTCAGTATCATAACCGTTAGCGAAACATCGACCTGGTTTGGCAGGGACTTTAAAGCACAAATCTCGCTCGTTGCTTTATTTAACATTATACGCAAAAGTAATTTTTCTAATTTTTCCAAAGCATGGTCTAAGATCCTAATTATCATTTTGAAGCTATACGAGAACTCTATAATAGATGGTAACTTTTTTAGAAGTTTTCAAAGCCAATATTACTTGGGAGAGTTACCGAAAGTTAAGCCACGTTATGTTATAGATAGGTCCAATAAGAACCAGGACGAGGAAAAGGAAGTAAGTTTATTCAGTGCTTTCACCTCTTATTTGAAGATAAATTCTGATGAACCGCCGGAACCTACAAATGAAGAGATAGATGCAACTCTTCTGACTATTAGTTGTGTTAAAACTTCGAAAGTTGACACCATATTTGATAATCTTCTGGAAGCAAATGCGGTTAATATTAAAGAACTTATTTTGGGCTTACTAAAAATGCTTCCAAATTATTCAAAAAATAGCAAAGATGTGTACCAGAGTGACGTTTTATTTATTTTTGAGTCAGCAGTAGCACTAGCCGTTAAATTCAAAGATACAAATTATGTCGATGAGTACCATGAACGCATTCTTAAGAGTATTGAGAAACTTATTGCTGTGAATGAGAGAAACAACCGAAAGCTATTTAATGAGACATTTATTGTGAGGCTAGTTAGTTACATTTTTATCTTATTTAACAATACTGACAAGATATTTGAAGGTGGTGAAGACATTTTACGCAAGTCACTACAGCTTTTATCTAGTATCGATAATGTGATTCTTGAAAAATACGGACATACTATTTTAATAGAAACAGTGCACTTCATGGGTGATAGTAAAGACTGGAAATACTTAGTTGTCATTACATCTGTGGATTATTGGAAGTTATTGAGAAGGATAGCTAGTATTTTTAGTTACACTGACAAAGTTTTCGAGTTTGTTACTAGTTTAATTCAAAACAACCCTGAAAAAATTGTTCCTGAAAATTATATGTCTGTACTTGGACTTTTAGATGAGGTGTCTCTGATTGGGGCCATTGGAAGCGCCTATGAACAAGAAGCAGACTTGGCGAAATACATCGCAGCACGAAGCGATAAGGCTGCGGATGATGATACAAACCTTACCAATAAAAAGCTACCAGATACAAACCCACATAAGGGTTTAATAGATCTATCTATTGCATCGATTAATTTGACATCTGATTTGAAGAGCGTGGTGTCTCGGACTGATTTTGTTGAAGTTGAGAATAAAACCAAGACATCCTGCTGGTATGCGTTGATCCAGGCATTGGGACATCAAACATTCAATCCCTGCAGAGAAATTAGAAACCATGCTCTAAAAGTTTTTACTACGAACTTGCTTTCGTTAGATTTTGATAACAAGAAATTTATTACTGCTAGGGGTATATTTGAATTGGATGTATTTCCGTTAGTGACAGAGCTATTAAAGGATGAAGTTCTATACTGTGATTACTACGGCATTCACAAAACTAAGCTTGACGTTTTGTCCAGTATAACCAAAATTTATTTGCAGTACTTGAACAAGTCCTATATTATCAAAGAGAAAACATACAGCGAAAACTCTGAGCTTAGTTACATCTGGCTAACCTTACTTGATGTCTTCAAAAACTTGATTATAGATGAGCACAGACAGCTTCAGCTTCAGTTGAAAAACAAGAAAAAGTTACCTATTACACCTAAAAACAATGAAATGATTAAAGAGGCGTCGAAAGAGTTGATAAAGAACTCTTTGCTTTACATGCAAAATCATCAGTATTTAAATGTTGACGAGAATGATTACTTGTGGAGTCAAACGTGGGACAGAATAAACCTGGTATTTCCTGAACTACATGACGAATTCGTGGGAGAAGTTGTCGAACTCCAAGAGAAGAGCCTTCCACTAGTGGCACCAGAGAAAGATAAAATAAGGACACTAGCAGAAGATGATTTGAAATTGCGAAAAGACGCTGAGGAAGAAGCAGAAGAGGAGCGTAATGTTGAAGGTGAAGATGTATCTGATAAGCTAACGCAAGATAGCTGAAATGCTTTATAATGTTGTTATTTACTAGTGCACCGAATACACATTTACTTATTTAGTATTGTTTAGTTCTGAATTTGTGATCTCAACTCTAAATTTCTTATAAGCAGTAGAATAACCAACTGTTTCATGTTTAAATTTTCCGAATTTTGTTAATATTCTTTCAGCATATTCTTCTGCTCTTCTCTTGTTTCTTTCATGACGTTCTCTGTTTCATTTGTCTCCATTCATTATGAAGATTATATATTTTGGTTATTTTATCTAGTGATAAGACGTAGACTAAGCTGCGAACTTTACATTCATGGCTTTTGTGGATTCGCCGAATTCACAGAATTTGTTAAGGATAAATCAAAAGATAGAAAGAAGGGGGTGTATGAGACCAAATATGTGAAATTATAAAAGCTTTCAGGCACGTAGACCATAGCTTAGTGTACAAGAATGTTGGGATGGTGAACTGGTGCACGGATGTGTTTTGGCAGCTATGCTGTGCAGCGTTGACGCAAGTGTGCGGAAACGCCTGCCGGTGATTCCGATCTTTGTAAAAGTTCCTTCCAGTTCCTTCCGTTTATGTGTCAAGCCACTAGAGTGGCACAAAACAACTGCACTCCGTGGTATACCAGTGTAACATATAATATATCATATTGCCGCAAACCTCGCCCCACAAATACCGGGTTAGCTCGGCTAATTTGTAATACAATCAACAATGCTAGTGATTAATTTACACAAACAATGAATGAAGGGTTCTTGTAACTAATCCTATAAACTTGAGTTGGGACCTGCTGTGCTCGCTTAATTCGCGCAGTACTGCGTACCATGGTACAGCTGGGCCTTGTGTTCTTCCCTTTCTTAAACTAGAATCTATATAATAAGTTAGTTAGGGGAAAGCTTCGGTGGAGCCGCTAATCCGGCTCTTATCTCGAAGCGATTAATCGCTGTCTCCTCCCAGAAATCGCTTACTGCTGCCTAGTTTTCTTACCTGTAACTTTATTGCTGCCAAAGCACCACGCGATTGCATAATGCGCTGCAGAACCTCAACGCTATCTATCTTATAAGCTCAGTGTTTTGAGTTATGTAGTTCAAACAGTTCGAGGCTAAGCAAATGCTTAGCAAACATATGCCGAGGATAATCTAAGGTAGAAACATAGTTCATTAGGAACAATAGAACCTGCAGCATGATAGAGATTTACAAATTCTATCCAGAGTTTGCAGATAAGAGCAGCCTGAACAAATAAATACTATTGAAAATCAAACACAAAATAAAAGAAAGATAGGAATTATAATGTACATAGTTCACAAATAATCAAGCAGAGGAAGGGACAAAAAATTAAAAAGAAAGATTATCAAAAATGAAAACGAGTGCCCGACAGAAAAAAAAAAAAAAAAAATCAAAACAAAAGTAAATACTAGTAGCTATAAATGCTGGATAGTAAAAGTAATAAGTGATCATCAGTACTAGTAATAGCAGAGAAAGAAACTTGAAAAAAAAATAGAAAGAATAAAAAAGAAATAAACAGATAAAGAAAACAAAAAAAAAAGGTTGTCCACTGTACATAGAAGTGCTATCACTGGTGATTTAAGAATAGCAAAAAATAGATAATGACGCATAAGTCAACTATTAATCCTCAATTTGATGGATACAAGCCGTTGGTTGAATAACCTTAGTTCAAAAAATTAGAGCCATCCTCTAGTTGATTTTGCTGTTGCCCGCCATTATTTCCTCCATAGTACCACCGATTACTTGCGGTATTCCCATATTGCTGTTGGGACTGCGGTTGCTGTTGAGTAGATGCATATTGACCACTAGGACTTGGCTGGCCCTGTCCTTGACCATAACCACCAACACCAAGCAAAGGATTAGCATTGCCGGCTTGACCATAAAATTGGTGCTGTGCTTTAGAATATCCACCGGCACCTCCAACCACTCCGAGATTTGGCTTTGTGTTTTCAACTTTAACATATGGCGATTGCTGAGGTGGTTGCTGCCCCTGTTGACCAATCCCATATGAGGGTATATAGTTACCATTGAATTTTTGTTGCTGTGGCTGTTGTTGTAACTGTTGTGGCTGTGGCTGATGTGACTGATATCCTTTATTAGTACTTCCAGTGTTACTAGCTGGTATTGGTGATTGTTCAAACTTCACTTGAGCGTCTCCTCCACTCAAATTGGGCAATAATCCTCCCTTACTGTAAGGATTGCTAGGAGTATTTGCAGCAGTTTGTTGATTATAAAACTGAGAGCCTTGCTGGAAAGCAGTATTGGAAGGCGTGTTACTAGGCGATGCGCCATACTTAACAGCGTTTGCATTACCTGAATTATTGGCAACCACCGGATTATAGAACAGTGGTTGGCCAATTTGTGGAAACTGTCCTGGTGGTACCACTGCATTATTGAAACCTGTATTACTTGCATTACCACTAAGGCCGTTATTATTAGTAGGACTGCTGGTAGTAGCGCTATTAAACGTTGGAATAGTGTATTCCATATGGTTTAATGGAGGTAAGTAAGTTTGGTTATTGTGTGGGGGAGGTGGAGGAATATGTCCATGGTATAATTGTTGTTGTTGTTGTTGTTGCTGCTGCTGCTGTTGTTGTTGCAGAGAAAGTTGCAGAGTGTGAGGCAAGGCCTGGAAATACTGAATCAGAGGATTACCGGCATTATTAGGCAAATTAATATTGCTAATACTGCCGGGGTTGCTTCCTTGGTTGCCTTCCAAAAAGTAAAAGGCTTCGTCTTCAATAGGGACTTTACCACCTAATGATGACTCCTTCACTGCATTCCACAACTCAGGAGAAAGCTGTATGTCCTTTAATTGAGGATCTTGGGATGGTTTCATCAATAAATGGTCCATAACGTCTTTCGTATTGTAGTATGAAATTAGGTGAACAGTTTCAGTGAGCGTTGGTGGTTGATTTGAGGCGGCGTCTCCAACAAAATTATTGTAGTTATTTGGACGCGAGATTGTAAGCGACAACGTTTTTTTCACTAACCCATTATCTTTAAATGCATATGAGGTGACTAATGAGCCCACCAAAGATCTGTTAGGCTGCTCAGAGTTTGCTCCTTGAACCGTCTGAGAAGGGTTGATTAACATATCATTGGCAGTAAATGGCCCACCTACTCCTAAGCTGGATGCTGACGAGATCGAGTGGTTATTTTGAGGATGTGTTGGTGAAAATGTAGATGCAGTTGGTGAATTCACTGACTTTCGCTTGCTATCTTTTTTTCCCTTCTTCTTCCCTTCTTTGTCATTCGCAGCCGCACGGTCTAGTTCTCTGTAGACCAAAAATCTTCCCAAGATTCTCGAAGGAGACCACGACACCCCGTCGGTCCATCTCTTGACACCTGATTTTTCCTCGATAAAAACAAAAACATTTCCAGATTGTATTAATGTTGGTCTTTCTTTATCATGAGGGCGTCTTGGAACGGTCGGTAGCTGCTTGTTTAAAGCCGCCTGTACGACTAGAAGCGCGTCTTTTGTTGAATATATATAGCCTCGGTAAGTTGGCGTTATTTTTGTCCCAGACATGGTTGTGTTTCGAAATCAGATTGTGACTTAATTCTTTTCGCCTTTGAGAAATACTTTCAAATTAAGTTAAACCTTGAAAGAATAATCGAAGAAAATTCCCAAAAGTATGTTAATTATGAGGGTAGAGCTGATGAATTAGATTGATTTTGAGTGGTGAATGGAAAGTTGATCTAGATAAATAAGAATAAAATTTGACTAGATAGCGGAAAAGATTGGTCTATTTGTCTTTTGATTGCTTTTGCTTTTGCTTTTGCTAATTCTTGTTCAAATAGCTTTTTGCCGCTGGTTTTTAAGGTTTTTGATTTCAATGCTTGAAGCCGTAATATGATTCTGCGGTAAGTAAAAATGAAGCAGCTAATATAGTGATTAATGCCACAATAAACTCTTATGGGCTTGATTGTGCTTTGATTCTGTGGATGAATAACTTTGAAAAATCAGCCGTTCTTTTTTCAGGAAACCAGCACAAAAAATTGGACAGTTCCGTTTTTTTTGTGAAAAAGGATAGGAAAATCAAGAAGGCCGAGGAAATTTATAGTGTAACGCGAGAGCAATAACTAGTAAGGCAAGAAAAGCGGCACACACACAACCAAGTTAGAAAAACAGGAAAAAAATGCCAAAAAGGAAATTGAATGCTAGAGCCCCGGGGAGAACCAAAGGAATTGAAAGAGAAACTAAGCAAAGGGAGAAACTGCTCGAATAATAGAGAAGAAAATTCAAAAAAAAAAAATAAAAAGAAAAAAAAAAAAGAAGGAAAGATCAAGAAGTGTGGTTCCTACACAGGAATACGATGGTAATGTCTGGTATTAAGTGAACCGAAATGAAGTGAACCGAAATGAAGTGAACTAAAGTAAAGCTGACAGAATTCAAAAAGCTGTTGTTGCCAGATGAGCCGATGAACAACAATTATAAAAATAAACGCGAAACTGAATGAGGTCTGAAAGACAAATTGAACGTAAAAAGCTTTATTTTATTTCTGTGCAAGAGGAAGAAAGACAAAGAAGAAAGTGAAAGCAATTTTCTCTGTTGCAATTATCGGAGAAAGAAAACAAGAAGGAAAAGGAAGCAGAGCAAAACTGCAGAGAAGAAAAATAGAATTCAGAGAATTAACTAAAGAAGCAGACAACAAAGGCGTTGAGCAATGCATCATAAGACGCTATACTGCATGATGAGGCATGCAGTGGTCTGCATTCAAATAGGCATGTATAAGCACAAACTTAGCTCCCAGCTCTAGCGCGAACTTTAAAGCCAGGGCTACTTGTATACGCTCTGCAAAGTTTTGTTTCTTGCAGACTGAGCGCACCTCTGTATACATATCAGCGCATAGTTCCACATCAACACGTATGACAATCATGTGATCATACAGCAAGCAAATTTGCTGCTACAAAATTGCTGCCGTTAGAATTGCGAAGAAAATGCCTTGCTTGGTCAAGTTTGCTGGGTAAATGAGAATTATAATTCTGGTATATCAGTTTGTCCTAAACTGAGCGTTGCGTACTCCATATTGGTCGTGCTGTCAAGGCCTTGGTTGCAGAGAGACCAAAGAATTTGTTAGCTACGATATATGCGAAAGCTTCTAATATTTTGACAGTAAATTCTAAAGTCTAATTCGGAGAGCAGCAGCGCAGCAGAGAAACGAAACTATAGTTTAGTCAAAACACCGACATATGCCATTAAAGCAAATCTTTTTAGTTTGGCAGCTACAGTAGCGATTGACATGGCTTTAACAGTTTGCAATACTTTCCAGTGCGCTCCGTGAACTTCGCCTATACCTTAAGGCCTTAGTCACAATTTACTCTCCCTTTGTAAGTTCTTTCCAATAACTGCTATTGTATCTAGAGCGATGCTAAATAACTCCTCTATTGATCCGGATTCGGTTTACAAGAAAACATGTCTGGTGTTGGATTATTGCTGCACAGACTGCCTATTATCATTCGAATAATTTGCCAGCATTCGATGTGTGCTGTATAGCATGACATATTTTTTATTGTCTGAACTGGAAGTGAATCGAGAAACTTGAAAGTCTGCGGAGTTATCAACACAATTGAAAATATAGCCCATATAGGAGCAGGCTCAATCACAATTTTTTGACGAAAGATGCTGCGAATACTTTGATGTGAAATTTCATCAAACACACACTTTGGCTGTTGTTACTCGGTGAAATAGCCAATATTTCCGGCTCGACATTGAGGTGAGATTCCATTTGAAAAATGAAAATATTAATGAAGAAAAAAGCTCTATTAATCTGAATAGTAAAAAAAGAAAAAAAAAACACGTCATTTAGATTTTCAACAGTATAGTACAGTTTGCCTGCTAGACCTGAGACATGAAGTGAGCACAATATATGCACAATTTTGCCTCAAAAACCCAAAGATTTCGTGCTGTGCTTCAATTACGAAGCATGTCGTTGAGTAATCTATTAAATGTTAATCAAAAAAACGAAAAAAAAAAAAAAGGCATAGTTTTATTATTGAATACACGTTCAAGGTCAGAATAGATTTCAAAAAGTACATGGGAGCATAAACTAGGCACCATGTTGGTATAATGTTGATACTCATATGGTACCGATCAAGCGAGTGTATTTACGATAAGATTGAGCATAGCAAAAACTCAAAAGCACAACCCCAACTTTATGAGTCGGTGCTATATTTAGCTTTGAAAAAGGATTTACAATGCTTTAGCTGCGCGTAATCAAAAGCCAACAGCGCTGCAAAAATCAACTCTGCTAGCAAGCAAGCACTTGGACTCAAGTAGAGAGAACCTTGTGCTAAACCTGTGTTTTATGGTATTTGATGAATCTTTCAACACCTGAGCTTGAAACGTTGACAGATAGCACATTTAAAAACCTTTCTAGTGCTGAGTAGCAACTTCCAATGCGAGTTCAGAAGATTCATTACAATCACTATCAACTTCTCCCTACTTTTTCAAAAACAATCACGAAATCACTTGCATGTTTTCTTTTATTATTGAATTACCCCGCAATTGAGTTAGCATTGAACGATTGCTGTTGCCCTTACACAACCCTACAGCCTTAGTTGTCTTTGAATATATATGTTTTTGCTTCTTATTCTAGTTCATCATAATTGTAGTTTGACTTATTGCTGGTCTCGATCGACCCTTCGATAGAGCCCCGCGATTGGGGTTTCGAACCTACACTTGTAAAAGAGGGTATACAGATACTCTGCATAGTGTCGCAGGATGCTGTCGCTGATACATTATGAGTAGGAGCTAAACAGCAATGTGCCTCAACTACATTACAAACAGCTCTTCAAATTGTGCAGGACTGCTTTTTAGCCTGTAATACCTGCGCAGAGACACCATGTCAAAATTAAAATCAACCAATATTTAATATTGAATAACCTAAACACATGCTGCATCAGAGTCTTTGCTACATTTTTCAGTTTCAAAAACATGTTTAGAAAATCCGTCTTTACATCAAGATTCTGTGAAGGAAGACAGTGTCCCCAAGAGCCGCAAAGAAAAATAAAGAAAATGAAATCCAAAATTTCCTTATTTGGAAGTATTTCATTAGGCTTATAGCCCGTCGATATTCTCTTCATGCGGGCAGTTGAAGGTGGCATGATTTTTTCAAGGCAAGTGTCACATGTATTATTCCATGGACAATCGAATAGTAAACCAAACGGCATTTATTGAAGAAAATTTCCTCCAAAAATACAAAATCCGAAACCATTTCAGGTTGTGCACAATGCTAGTCAGTGAGAACGCACAGAAATTGTGCGACGAGTATACTGAAGAAAGGCACGCTCACAAGCACAGTCCAAGTAACCAAAGCATACACCGGCATCCTAGTGGCGCGAGATTCTACGTAGTTTGTTACTTGATATGTTACTCCACATCCATCAAAGTGCAAGTATTCTACGGAAAATTTTGGGCCATGATAATTGTAAATGCATTCACACAACTGTAACATCATAATTTACTTAATATACAGCGTTTAAAAAATGTCCACTTTTTTTTATGTCTTGTACTTTCCAGTACGGTGCCGCACGGCAGAAGCCTGGACCGGCGAAAAAGAGCAGAGGGCCTCAAATTATATACATCATGAAAAATGCGTCTACTCGCCTTAAAACAAGTACGGATAAAGTTCAAACTAAATCCGCCCGTACAAGTGTCACATGCATGCACATAGTTGTTTGTGTGTATATGCGGAACATAACAGCGAATTACAGATTCCTGCATGCACGAGTTAGTGCGCACTGTGCACTTTTTTTTCCACTTTTCGATGAAGATGGTCTAGGCTTGCTGTCGCTACCTGAAAGTTTCAATGAATGGTCTTTGCTAGTTGAATGTTACAGCCGTGTAAAATTCCTTATATGAAAATGGTGAACACGTTTAAAAATACCTTTTGGCCGAATTACAAGCTTCATAAAATGTTAGTCTCATGCTTAGCTTAAGAGCCACAAAACACAAGTGCTCGTTAACTAGGCAGACATTGGCAGTTTTCTCTTGCATGAGCAAAGGGTCATAACTTGAGACATCTGCATAGTCTGCAGCACTAGTGGTGACACAAAGCTAAAAAAAAAAGTAAAAGTTCCGCGCTTGCAGTAAACCACAAACAAGTTCTCAAATTCCCCCATAAAAGAGTATCTCATTATAGCTCTGAGCAAGTTTAAGTTCCGCTAATTTGTTTGCAAACCAGTTATCAATTCAATATTAGAGACGAAAAAGTAAATAATGTAAAAAAAAAAAAAAAAAAAAAAAATACGGAGTTGGATTTGAAAACAGTGAGACAAACTTAGTGCTCGAAGAAAAAGCTACTATGTAGCATCTTCGATTGTGCTTGCTGCAATGCTGCAATAGAGCTCTGCAGCGTTGCATAAATCCTACTGAGAATAACAACTTCTTCGCCTACTTAATCTGGTTATCTGCAGTAGCCCGTCAACACGGGCTATATAAATTTTG
>JXWR01000215.1_pt1 | contig 29840 bp, 18 predicted proteins | sample 315541 | NCBI WGS metagenome assembly JXWR01 (sample SAMN03273951, study PRJNA271842) | soil metagenome | isolation source: rice field ambient CO2 | place: India: CRRI Experimental farm Cuttack,Odisha-753006 | collected 2013-12-17
TTGATTTAGCATTTCCAACGGCTTGCCAAATGCTGACCATGCTTTCCCATAAACTGAATGTGTATGACAAGCAGCATTCACATCAGGTCTGGCTTTATGCAATGCTGAATGGATTCTAAACCCAGCAGCGTTCACCGCCACCCGATTACCGCCAATGACTTGACCTTCTTCGTTGACTCTAACCATATCTTGAGCTCTAAGCATCCCAAAATGCACATTTAATGGATTGATCCAGAATGTGTCTGGATCTTCTGGGTCTCTAACTGAAATGTGGCCCGCTGCTCCCTCGGCAAAACCTTTACGGGCAAACACTCGGAATGCGCCAGCCATGTGCTCGAGGATATATTTGCGGTGTTCGTGAATGCTGTTGAATTTTTTAGGAACTGGGAACGGGTGAGGATAGCCGCCCATGGTAATGTTGTGTTGACCTTCTTCGGCAAGCTTGTAGCCTCTGGAGTTGACGGCAGAGCCAGTGCTGGCGGTGGCGCCGATGGCCTGTTTGGTATGGTGCTCAGATGTACTAGTAGTGGTACTGGACATTGTAGATAGTATCGTATCAAGTTTGTGCTTTATATAATTTATCGATAAAAAGTAGTAGTGTGTATCTATATTGCCTGTATTATTTTATTGTTTTATTGTTTTATTATTTTGTATATGATATTACACTGGTTTGTTGCGCCGTAATGGTCTTTTCCTTCATTCTTTTCTTGACGCTTTGATTTTGCGCAAACATTCATCGCTATATATATATTCAGCGCTTACCGCTCCAGGATGCGCAAGCGGCAATTTCCCGCTTCAGCACTAGCCGCGCTTTCACTCACCGCAGCTCAGCAAATATCTCAGCATCTCCCCAAAGATAAACAGTACCAAATTCACAGAGTGGAGTGTGTGTTTGCAATTGCCATCATAGCCGAAAAGACAAATGAAATAGTGAGTACAGCAAAGGGAAAAGATGGTCCAATTGCCGTTGATGCTTTGATAAGCCCATTGAGATGGGGAAAGAAAAACAGTTGCTATCTATCGGTGTGGCCTTCTCGTGGGGATTCCAGCCACTACTAATGACTGAGATAAGCGTTCGACTGTGTTGTAGGTAGCGTGCTTGATGGAGACTGCTAAGCTGTCGCGCCTTGTCCGGCTCAAGCCCCTGTGAATGGTATATAGGTTACGAGCCCCGCAATACTCCAAATATAATAGGGACATACCCAGACATTGTGGCAACTAATGTGGAAAATCCTTATTTTGGGCTTTGCTTATTATAAAATAAATGCAAAAAAGATACGGGAAATCTTAGAAAAGAAATTGTGTTTATTGTTTTGTGTTAGCCGCTTTCAATGACTGTAACAGCCGTTTCCAGTTGTAATTCTTGCTACTTGCTTTGGAATTCGATCTTTCTTCAGAGCAAGCATTACGTAGCGGTCTGTTTGTGGCATTAGTGTATGATGATGAGTTGGATATACTGCTAATTTCCAAGAAGACAATATAGTTTTGTTTAGACGGTGCATAGCTTCTGGAGAAATTAGGCACTGAATGGCGCCGTGGCGTAAATTACTTTGTTCTGCCGGAGGTCAAGTTTTGTAAAATTATTCCAACATTTACACCGACCTTCTTTGTATTTGAATCATAGTAGTAATCCTAAGCTGAGAAGCTGTAAGTGGTCCACCGTACCTGCATAGACACTATTTACCATTATCGATTCGGCTTACATCATCGGCTGTCAAATAAATATTACTTGAATGTTGGTTCTGTAGTGTCTATTTAAGGAGATGTAAGAAGAAACACAGGTATATAGAAAATATGCAAAATGAGTCTATACGGTTCGTCTTGTCAGTTTCGTTGCAAAAATATAATAAAGGCAGGAAAAAGGAGAGATTTTGATCTTGTGTATATTTCACCTCAATCATCGAAAAGCAATAGCAGCAATTTGTGCTCTATAGAAGACGGTCTTTAGGAGTCTTTCTCAATGTGTTATTTACACTTTACAGTTAAGTTGTCAAAGTTTGCAGACTTTACAGACAAGAATACGCAAGAAGATTTATTTGAAATTATGGTAATTTTTCGAGTTTATTAACAGATAAGAAAAAAAAAAAAAGAGAAAAAAAAAGTTAAAAATTTAATGACAAAAATGATGACAATAATATTGATAGCTATAAATTATAAAAACTTATCCTCATCAATAAGTTACCAGTTGTTGAAAATAAGCAATGCAGGAAGATAGCACAAAGACCTAAAAACGTCAAATTGTTTTCTCTCAAAATGCAGCTCAGTTTTCAGCTTCTTCAGTATTTTCCTTTTCTTCTGGTTTTTCAGCAGCATATTTTTTTTCCAATTGAGCAATCTTGGCCTTAGCAGCTTCAACATTCTTCTTAGTCACAGTATCTTGATCAGTTTTGAAAGTTTGGAATTGAGACAACAATTCTTCAATCAATTTTGGCACAGCGTCTCTTGAGGTTGGAATCAAAAGGCCCAATTCGGATAACTGGACAATTACATCTGGTTCTAAGATGAATTTTTCATTATCGGCTTTACCGCTGTTATCGGAAGAAGAAGAGTGGTTCTTCTTCTTGCCCTTCTTGCCCTTAGTACCTTGGAAAAACACTTCGTGTTCTTTCTTCAAGACAACATAGTTTTCAGGAACAGAAATATTGCTGCTATTGTTGTTATTGTTGGAAGAAGAGCTAGCGGCGTTCAAGTTCAAAGAGTTCAAGTTCTTGGCCAAGTCAGCATCATCCTTGGCAATCGGCTCAGGAACTGGTTGACCCAAAATTTTGGAGAAATACTTGGCCAAAACTTTAATGGAAGAAATTTGTTCTTGGAATGCTGGTTTAGAAGCGTTTTCCAATTCTTCTTTCAATTCTTGTTCACGTTGCAATTTCTTTTGTTGTCTGTTGTATTCTTCTTCATCTTTTCTGCTTCTTTCCTTTTCAGCAGCAACATCTTTTTTGAATTTATCATAAGCTGCATTGTAGTCAGCATTGACTTTTCTCATTTCATCGTATAATTGATCTTTTTGTTTTCTCAAAGCGTTTCTTTGATCATTTTGACTCTTTCTCTTGTCAGTAACAGACTTGGTAGAGTTTCTGATTTCATCTAATTCTTTGGTAATTGACTCGAATTTGGCTTGAATATCCTTTGAGTTCAAGCCAGATAATTGTTGTTTTAATTCGGCAATCTTGGCCTTGTCAGCATCAATTTGCTTTTGGCTAGCCTCAATTTGACCAAAATCTTTCTTCAATTTACGCAAAGCAGTAATTTCTTTAACGTATCTTCTTTCTTCAACGATTTTCAAGTTACCGCTGTCAATAGCGTCATCCAACTTTTTGATGTGGTTGTCAATTTCTTGAGTGGACTTGAACTTGATTTTGGAAGTTTGGCCATTCAAATCACCAATTTTTTTCTTCAAAGAAGCATCAATTAACTTGACTTTGTCGTTAATCTGAGCTCTTTGGTTTTTGAAATCACTTTGCACTTTGATAATTTTGTTTAATTCATCTTGCAATTCTTTACGCTTTGCGGCGGTCTTGTCATCGATTTTTAAACCGTTAATGCTGTCGTAGACTTTGGACAACTTGTAGTCAACTTCTTTGATTTCTTGCTTCAATTCAGCAATACGAGCATCTTTGGCGGCTCTATCAGGACCTTTGATGAAACGTCTGTTTGGGCGCTTTGGGCCATTAGCGTCTTGGTTGGCAACAAAAGTAGAGGCGGAGGACATGATTATGGAAGATTTGGACAAACGGACAGGTAATTCAAACAATGGAGAAAACCAGTGACACAATGATCGGCTATGGTAGTAACTGATTTGAAAAAGTGAGACGGAGTAGAAAATCAATACAAAAGACAAAATGGGCAAGGCATAAACCAAAACAATGAATGAGAATCTAAGGCTTGTCGTTGGGGATTACGTCGGGGCTAGAAGGGAGATCAAAGTCAACTGACAGTGATGAAATATTGTCGACGAGTTTTTTTTTCTGCTACACTTTTTGTTTTTTCGGATGTGGCCAACACGGCTTAGAAAGGAAAAGCGCTTAACTGGGGCAGAAGATGCGTCACGTGGAATGCTATTGCAGCTGCTCATAAGATCCTTTCGCCGCAGTAGGACACTAGCGAGCCAACTAACAGGCTTCTGGTTAGATGCTGATATTTTTGGCAGATTGATAAATGCTAGCTGATGTTATATAGTGCTCAAAATCCGTTGGTTTTCAAGTCCTCCAAGGTGGCAGCGGTGCACTGCCTGAATCTGTGTCCGATCGGGTTGATATTGAGATCTCCAACATATTTCACAAGCACTTGTGGCCAGTGCTGGTAAATCTATGAAGGGATTCAAAGCCACTGAAATGAAATTATTTGAAAGTATGGTTTACCAGTAAGTCAGAAGATACACTAAACACGCACTATTTTTGCAAAATCATCCCGGAACATTGAGCTGCATCCTTCTGGGCCATTTTTGCACCGCCCTATTGGAACAGTTAGGCTGGTATTGTATTCCTCACACCCATTGGTTAGACGGATTAAAAACTGTTACTTTTTTATTATTATTATTATATTCCTCACTGGCTTTACCGACAGATGCTGTTTCATTCCATACTAAATGGACAATCAACCCTTCCACAGTATATCTGGAGCGCATATAGCACTTATGTAGTGTCTCTGGAACTTTACCCTACTGCTGCTGATTTTTTTCCGGCGTGGAGAAAATTCACAATTTTTTATTCTTTGGTGAATCAGAATGGCAAAAAACATTAAAACAGTTACTTCTCTCTTGCCCAATACATCTTCAGGTTGATAACAGCACACGTACTTTACTAATCTTTTCTTTCGACTTCTTTTCATACCACTTAGCTCAATTAATCAATCATAATGTCTTTCTTAGGTTTCGGCGGCTCCGCTCCTCAACTCTCTTCTGAACAAAAAATCCAAGGCGCTGAAGCCGAATTGGACATGGTCACTGACATGTTCAACAGATTGGTCGACACATGTCACAACAAATGCATTGAATCTTCTAAAGGTTACAGCGAAGGTGATGTTTCCAAAAATGAAGGTTTGTGTATTGACAGATGTGTTGCCAAGTACTTTGACGCCAACGTCAAGGTTGGTGAACATATGCAAAAGATTGGTAGCTCTTTTGCTAGACGTTGAGCTTTCTTTTTGTTTTGTTATTTTTTTTTTTTTTGAACTTTTTGCAAAATTCAAAATATGAAGCTTAATCGATAGAAATACTGCACATGTCGTTGCCTTGCTTTTTCTATTTTATTGAGGATGGATTAGGATGATTGCCAGTATGTTTGAATGTTGTATGATTGGTCAAAGTTGAAAACTGTGGTTTTACCTTGTTCTTGGTTCATCGCAAAAGCTACTATTAGCTCCATCATTACAGTGTATTATTATTTTCATTATAATGTCTTTACTTTATTTTTTTTTTTTTTGTCTGACCTTTTGTTATGTTTGTTGGTATAAGTTGCACTATGTTCAATTTAATCAATTTTTTGTTTGATAGCAAGCAACCTTGGATATAGGTGTGACTATGTCATTTTACGAAAATAATTTAATTTTGTTCCATTCATAACTTCATTCCTTATCCTTTTGTGTTGTTTATTAAAACAGCTTTGTTGCTCGTGTACATATTCATATATATTTATAACACTATATTATATATGACTTAAAAATAAAAATTATACATTTATATTTATAGAACCTAAAGTATGGTGGTGTATTCAAAGCACAATGTCATCCATCCTTCGATCTACCATATACCATGAAAAATAATACCGGTAACCGAGAACAAGTCACATGATAGAATTCCCGGAATAACACGCTCATTTGAAAAGTAAACAATAAACAATACAAAAACTACGCGTCATAACCGAAGACAGGATAGAAATATCTTAATCGAATTCATTAGCTATATAAGAACAAATGTTATATACGTTAGAAACTTGCAAGTAGATAGCAGACGACAAAATTAAAAGTTGAAAAAAAAAATATAAGACCCAAAAAACTATAGTACACACTTAAAAAAAGAAAAAAATTAACCAGAATACAAAAAGAAACAAAAAATCATGATAACCGAAAAAGAAATGAACGGATAATAATAAATAACACATATGACAAAGAGCTTATAGCTTAAAAGTCTTCATCAAACGTGAATCCGGTTTCCTCTTGAGCTGGAGAGCTCTTGGCCATAACACCAGCCTTTTGGTAGTCGGAAACTCTCTTTTCAAAGAAGTTAGTTTTACCGGCCAAAGAAATGTTTTCCATAAAGTCGAATGGGTTGGTAACATTGTAAACCTTCTTGTTGCCCAAAGCAACCAACAATCTGTCAGCAACAAATTCAACATATTGGCACATTAATTTAGCGTTCATGCCCAAAAGAGAAACTGGCAAAGCATCGGTAAAGTATTCTTTTTCAATAGTGACAGCCTCGGTAATAATCTTTTCAACAATTTCTTGATTTGGTTTGTTTTGCAAGTGTGAAAACAACAAGCAAGCGAAGTCGGTATGCAAACCTTCATCTCTGCAAATCAATTCATTAGAGAAGGTTAAACCTGGCATCATACCTCTCTTTTTTAACCAAAAGATAGAAGCAAAAGAACCAGAGAAGAAAATACCTTCAACAGCAGCAAAGGCAACCAATCTTTCGCCAAACAAAGCTTGGTCATCATTGATCCATCTCAATGCCCAGTCAGCTTTTTTCTTAATACATGGGATAGTTTCAATAGCATTAAACAAGAATTCAGATTCTTTTGGATCCTTAATATAAGTATCAATCAACAAAGAATAAGTTTCAGAATGTATGTTTTCCATCATGATTTGGAAACCGTAGAAACATTTGGCTTCTGGACATTGAACTTCGGCAGAGAAGTTTTCAACCAAGTTTTCGTTAACGATACCGTCACTAGCAGCAAAGAATGCCAAGACTCTGGAAATGAAATATCTTTCATTAGCATTCAATCTGTTGTTCCAGTCGTGCAAATCTTTACTCAAGTCAATTTCTTCAGCAGTCCAAAAAGAGGCTTCAGCCTTCTTGTACATTTGCCAGATTTCATGATACTTGATTGGCATCAAGACAAATCTGCGTTTGTTTTCAATAAGCAATGGTTCATTAGCTTCTTGTTGTTTCAATTGATGTCTGTGAACAGCATGCTTATTCAAAAAATTTTTGTGTTCAGTGTCATTGATTTCTTCAACACCTTGCTTTTTAGCAGCAGCAGCTTGCAACTTGGCCTCAAGGTCCAAGTTGGAAATAGAGTCAGTGACGTTATTTAATTGAGCAGCAGACATTGTTTTGCTTTTGTTGTTTTAGATAGATATGATTGGACGAAGAGAATATAAAGATTGGATATGAAAAGATTAAAAAAAAAAAAGGTATCAATGGAATTGATGAAGCGAAACAAGAGAAGAGGAAATAATAAGTTAATCGAAGAATTCGAAAAATGGAGGAATCAAGACAGTTATATAAGTTGTCAGAAATTAATTCACACCAGAAACTGACGCCAAAAATTTACAAAAATTATGCTAAGATTCATCGGAGAGCAAGTTTTTTGCTATTTTTTCCTTACGCGTTGTTTTTATTTGCCAATAAGACTGAATCTATGCTTGCATGATATTGCATGTACCACTCAACATTCAATATTTTAGTGCTTTTCACAGCCATACTTTTCTCAAATAACTTCGATAAAATTACATATTACCATCAATTGTGTAAACATATACTATCTCGCTTTTGAACCATTAGAATATCTGGTATACAGCCCAATTTGTATAAGATGCTGTTTGGCGAATGGTGATTTATGACTATGCACGTTGACGCGCCTTGCGATGAGGTGACGCGAAAATTAAAAGAATTTTCACCTAGCAATCGGCGAAAAACAACAAAACAAACAATATAAAAAAAATAAACACAAAAGCACTAGTTTCTAAGAATTAATAATTATTATTCACCCAATTCATTTTACGCGTTCCTATTCAAAGCCCAAGCTAGCGTTGTCATGACATATTGCTGTGTTACGTATACGTTGCTTTTATCTAATCATTTATTTATCGATTTCGCGTTTTCGCTTATAATCGTTAAACTGCACCCTCGTGTCTTGGAACTGCCTAGCATCAGTTAGCTAGGATCAGCTAGTTGCTACGTTCGTTTTGCAGTAAGTTTTACTAACGGAGTTAAAGACCCATTTGCTGTCAGTTAATAAGTGTTACGTAACTTTTATTTATTCAGAGAAAAATATATATATGGTAACGCCGCCATTACTAGCCTCAATGAAGCTTTCGGAGATAATCTTCAATGAGTTGCACTACTGCCGAGTTCGGATGACCAGTTTGTTTGTACAATTTAAGGATTTCCCTAAGTTTGACAGAGTCCTTGTTTTTAAAAGCTTCTTCGCCCGCACTCTTGAAGTTACCAACTCTCAAGTACATTTTTATCTTTTTAGTGTAATTGACGCTGCTCCCCACCAAGTCAATGTACAAGCCTGCTTGTCTGATTGCATTATTTTTGATACATACTTTATAGAATGGCTCGTAGCCTACTGGTGACTTCTTATGATTGGCAAATGAATAGAGTTCTGCCCATTTCTTGTATTCACTTAGTTTTTCGATCACCAACAAGTAATACCGTTTTTCATTGATTTTGAATTCTCTCAATAATTTATGGATACGCTTATTGATTGCTGAAGACTCACTGCTGCTGGTGTCATAGTTGTTGATAATGATGAGCAAAGTCAAAGTTTCAATAATTGACCGGCCAAAAAAATTCAAGTTGGTGTAAGTTTTTTGCAACATCTCTTGCATTTCAATCAACTTCAATTCTTGCTTCAAGTATTTCAAATCATCTTGTACTTGCTTGTTATTGTTTTTAATTTCTTCGTATATCTTGATGCTGTGGGAAACTGATTTTTGCTTGCTATCAAACTTGTGCATAACCTCTGACAACTCTTCGTTGGTCAAATTATTAATGTATTTGCTATTAATGGATGGACTAACCTCTTTCAATTTGATTTTTGACAACGCGGTGTTATCCTCAACAAGATCTTCTTCCGTCTTTCCAATTGACCCAAGAATTAAGTTCAAATTACTGACGCTCAAGTTTTTGTCAAAACTCAAATAGTAGCTTTTCAAATAGTGCCAGTTCCCAAGATGTTTCATCAAGTTTTCCCAAAAGCTAAGTGACACCTTCTTATTGTTCAATACTTTTAAAAACTCACTCAATGATAGCTTATTTTGTAAGTAAAATATAACGTACTCAATTAATCTGTAGTTCAAAGTTTCTTCTGCTTTAACAACTGCCAATTCATCTTCTTCCATTTCAATTAATAATGGAATCTTTTTACTAGAGATTGGTTCATGATTGATTAACATTATGGAGAGATTTGTTCTACCTTCTTGATATGCCACTCTGCTAACTGTATCAAACGATATATTTTTAATCTTGCCAAGTTTCTTTAAGACTTCATTAAATAGCACTTCGTCGCTAAGGCTACTAGAATATTTTATTTTGCTTGAACACCAATCAATGTAAATCAAGTCCAATGGGAGATCCAAATATTCTGAGATTTTGATACTTAGTAAATAATGTTGTCTTTTTAAAAGCAAGTTGTTCACCAATGTGTTTAAGTCAAATAATTCAAATTGTTTATAAGTGAGAAACATACCCACTTTATATGACCTAATTTGATTTAGTATTTTCAAATTTTTCTCCACTTCAATCAAATATTCAGAATTGTAAAATTCCAAATGTGTTTTGGCAAATGTCGCTGCTTTTAGTAATTTCTTTTGCCAATACTGATCAAACTCTTCAGTTGATACTTCAATGCAGCTGTTAATTGCCTCTTCGAGACTGTTACCAATGATGGAAATGTTTTCTAATGCGGTGATGTTTTCCGTAGGATCTGATGAGTTCTTCAAGTCTATTGAATCAAGCAATATTGAAGAGGGAGTAGTTGAACCGATTTTGAAAATATCCACCGTTTGATTAAGTACTCTGCTAAAGAATTCCAATTTTTCATTGGTAAGCAATCTAATACCATCAATTTCACTGAATAAATACACGTTACTATCGAAATAAAAGCTCAAGTAGTCTTCACCAGGCCCAATGACTTTGACTTCATCATTATTAATCACCATTACTACCACATCATTACCACACCATTTTAATTCTGAAGGGATCTCATCCAGACTTACTTGAAACTCATTTAAAGTTCTTTGGAAATCTGATGTCAATATGTAGGCTTTGTTAGTCGATGGCGCGAACAATGCCAATAAATCACCATTGGGTGAAACAGATATCATGGAAATCGGGCCCTTGTTGAATTGCTTATTATCGGTAGAAATTTCATTGAGACTGTAAATCGTACTGTCACTAGAGATTAAAATCTCGATATTTTTGCTCAAGCTGTAAAGCGGTGGTACAATTTCCCAACTATGTATTTGCTTGGTTAGAATATTTTCATTTTGTTCATCGGTAGGGGTGCTTTGAAATTGGACCAAGCTAGGGTATGGATTCTGGTAGTTTCCGACGTGAATAAATGAATTATTTTTTAATCTAACAACGAACCCCGATGTGTAAAACCTGACATCACTGATACCGATATTCTCTGCATCGTGGCCCAAACTAAATTCGTAGAAATTGTCTTCAAAATCGTAATAATTTCTAAATGTCCCATTATCCAAAACAATAATCAATTCTTCTTTCGCCGACCAGCTAAAATGTATAATTTTGCCAAGTTTGTCCTCGTCCCACTTGATATTATAGATTTTCTCCCCCGAACCTGTAAATACCTCCAAATCTTTGACGGTGGACTGACTAAACGTCAATGCATTGTAAGCTTCATTGGTGCTAGTTGTACTTGTGTCTTTAGGATAAAGTGCAATTGCAGTGGAGAACGGTGCTATTGAGACTTCGTAATCTGGCAAATTAATCTCTTCTCCCCACGATAAAGTGTAACATGTTCTAAGACGATAGAATACGTCATGCAATCTTTCCCATGCTGAGTTGCCGCCGTTAGTATTTAATCATTTTCAATTGCGCCTCAAGCTGTAGTAAGGTAAAAAGGCTTACCTAAACTGGGATTCGCTATAACCATTTTGTAATCTTTTTGTGCTTTTTTCTATATTAATCTTGTTGTCACTCACTCAACCACTGCCAGATGCCCCCTTTATCACATCACACTAAATGGCTATTTTCCATAGTGTCAAAAGACGAACGATGCATGCACGTGAGATAAATGCTGACTCTGTACTTATGTAATTTTTAAGACTTTGTGTGGAGAGACTTTTTTTCCGGCTTCTTAAGGTTATTTTCCACTATTATCATCAGATTGATGCTGGTAATACTTGGGTCAACCGCATAAAAAGGGTGATCTAAGAATAACGGCAGCAACAAACTTAAGTAAATGTTTCTAGCTGTGTCAAAGCGAAGCAGCCAAATAGCTGCGAAACGTCGCAGTAGTCAAGGAATCTACTTTTCGGCGTGGACTCGCGCACAACAAGAACTCAAGCTTCCAGAGAAACAAGTGACTATTGAGAAATTCAACTTTCCAAAGAAAACCCATACTATAGAGGATATATCTCTGAAATTTTCTGCCTTAGAGAGCACCAAATCACCAGTGACATTACACGGATGGATTGATACCAAACTGAAAAAGTTCAACAAGAAGTTATTGTTTGGTAAGCTAAGAGACTCGGGAAGTAAAGTGGTGCAGTTTGTGGTGAATGATGAAGCCCTAGTTAAAAAAACTAAAGAACTAAGAGTAGAAGATGCAGTGTCTATCACCGGCACCGTTGGAAAAAAACCAGCGAAATCAGCACAGCAGCAAAAAGAAGCAGAAGAGCAGCAACCACAATGGGATTTGACTGTCACCGCAATTCAAAACTTAAATCGTGCTAGTGTTGTTGGTTCCCAGCTTGAACCTCAAAAGAAAATCAATCCGTATGAGTTTCCTGCAGAATACAGATACTTGCAACTTCGTCAGCCAGAATTTCAAAATATTTTGCGTAAAAGATCGATTGCCGCAAACACTATTAGACATGAGCTTATACAAGATGGTTTTATTGAAGTGGAAACTCCTCTTTTGTTCAAATCTACCCCTGAAGGTGCTAGAGAATTCTTGGTACCAACTAGACGCAAAGATCAATTTTACGCATTGCCACAGTCTCCTCAACAATATAAACAGCTTTTGATGGCCTCGGGGGTACCTAAATATTTTCAAATTGCAAAATGTTTCAGGGATGAAGATTTAAGAGCAGATAGACAGCCAGAATTTACTCAAGTTGATTTAGAAATGGCATTTGCTACAGCAGAAGATGTTCAACAAGTAATTGAGAAATTAATACTTGCTACTTGGAAAACAGTTAGAAACTTACCAATATTTGTTCCTGTGGATGATAATTTAATGATTCCATTTGAAGAAAGTGGATTAAAGAGTTTCCCAAAACTTGACTACATAGATGCATTGAGAAATTATGGTATTGACAAGCCTGATTTGCGGTCAACTTTGAAATTCACAGATATAAGCGACTACGTAACTTCTGCTGAAAACAAAGAATTCCCAGTTGTTGAAGTTTGTATTTTGAGAGACGCTTTCACTAATAAAACCGACTTAAATGGCCCATTTACCAAACTTATTGATGAAATTCAATACAAGGCAAGAATACCCAAGATTGTTGCCATAGAGACAGTACAGGATGTTGCTGATTGGTTCACAAAGGTTGAAAAAGAAGGCATTGCCAAATTTAATACAGAAAAACTTTCTGTCTTGCAAGAACAGCTTGCTTTGAGACCAGGTGATATTATTGCTTGCTCTACTAGAGCACAATTCCCATACGAGAATCCTACCCCCTTAGGCCGCTTTAGACAAGTTGCTATAGAAACTTACCCAAAAAAGTGGAGACGCAAAATTACCTCAGCCAACTCGCAAGCGACAGTGAATGCTCAAACTACCAAAAACGAGGACATTTTTATTGCTTCTTGGGTGGTGAACTTTCCATTGTTTAGTCCTGAAGAGCCAAGTGAAAATAGTAAGTATCCAGAGTATGACAAAACGAAATTTGTCTCCACGCATCACCCATTTACAATGTTAAAAGTTGAAGATTACGATTATTTGGCAAATGAGAAAGATTTTTTGAAGATCAAAGGTGATCATTATGATTTGGTGGTCAATGGAGTGGAGCTCGGAGGCGGATCTAGAAGAATCCACGATACCGATCTTCAAAAATACATTTTCCAAAAAGTTTTGAAAATTGAAAATCCAGAAAGATTATTTGGTCATTTATTGAAAGCTTTTGAATTAGGTTGTCCGCCACATGCTGGGTTAGCTATTGGGTTTGACAGAATGGTAGCAATGTTGTTGGGTTACTCAAGTATAAAAAATGTTATTGCGTTCCCAAAGAATCAATCTGGAGCCGATATGGTGGTTAATAGTCCGAGCTCAGTTACTGATGAGAGGTTAGCAGATTATAAAATCAAAGTTAGAGAAAATTGAGGTATGTGAAGGGAAGTTAGTTTTTTGCTATAAATCATGTAAATATTGGATATAGATTAGATTGGGTAAGCCCGGAAGTGTTTGCGTAATAATACAAAGGATAAACATTTGTTTTTCTCCTATTTTGAAAAAGTATTTGGACGTAAGGTAGTAAGAGTGAACAAAAGTTTATTATGTTACTGCTCATTAATATGATTAAGCAGTCACTGAGGCTAGTTATATACATGAGCAAAGAAGACTACCGGCAATATTCGCTACTATGAAAGGATATTAAGACAGTCATAATATAAAAAGAAGAAAAAAACCAAATGCAAAACCAAAAGAAACAAAAATGTGAGAAGAATGAGAACAGAATATAATGGAAAGTAGTCATAATAAAGAGTGTCTGGAGCATATTACTAAACTATAACCCCAAAGCCTTAGTAACTCTCAATCTCCATCCTTCAACACTGTTCAATTTTGGTCTAACATCCAAGAAGAAACTTGGCAAGCTTGGATTTTTAGGATCCGATTTTCCACTGTAAAAATCGATAACATACTCAACTTCTTTCCCGCAACGATTTACCATCCAATCATGTCTATCAAACGGTCTTTCATAACCCAAAAATAATCTCCATCTAGCTCTAGGAGTCAATTTTTTTGAATCACCTTTGAAACTAGTCAACTTAACCCCGCCACATTTATCACCACCTTGACCTTTTTCCCACATCAAAATGTGTCTCCAAGCTCTTTCATTAACGGCATTATGAATAGGCACCACAGTACGCATATCTTCCGCATGCGGATTCCATTGCTTGCGTTGCATTGCTTCATAAAATTGTTTTTGAGAAGGATACACCCAGTTATCATTTTCTCCGGTACGTGGAATTGAAGAAATTTCACGCTCTGTAGGTAATGGAACTTTACTATGGTATACTGGTTCCTTAGGGAGCTCTTGTGAAGAGCAGGACTTGTTGTCTAAGCTGTCACTGGTGGCGGCGATAGTAGTCTTGTTAGATGGCTCTTCAACGGCATAAGAACTAGGGTCTGGATTTGTGACTTTGAGGTGGTGAGGTGGGAGTCCGGCTGCTGGTCCAGCGCCTCCTGCTTGTTTTATCTTTTTAAGCCATTCTTCCCTAGCGCTATGATCAACGGGACATTTCTCTTCTTCGGTAGATGACATAGATGTAGGGATAGTAGACGTAGACAGGGATGCAGATGGTGATGTTGATGGAGAAGAGTGGTTCACTGGACACACTGCTTTGTCAGCAGTCACATTATTGCTACTTACTGCTGGAGCAGCCCAGAAGAGATTGTGATACCATCTTTGGCCATTACTGGTGTTGTTGGTAATAGTATTGGTATTATTAAGCAGCGTTGGTGATGAGAATGTATTATCTTTTGGGAATGTAGAGTGATCCACTGGACATTTAGCTTCTTGGTTATTGTTGTCGGACATGGCGGAAAAAGGTTCTCAATTTTTGAGATATTTTTTTATCCTAATTTGCAAGCTTTTTATGGGACTTCGGTGAAAGGTTGAATATCTAAATCAAAATGACGCTTCATCGATGTCTCTGCCCTTTAACCTATTTTTTTTTTCTCGTTCTCTTTTATTCCGTGAAATTTTCCCAATGAAAACTTTGGAATTATTAATGTTTGGTTTGGTGTGATATGTGCGTTTATGTACATACTAATGCATGAAAAACTTGAAAGTCTACAAAAGTTCGTTCGTTCATACATACATACATCATCAAGTGAGTGAAGTAAAATGTATTATCCCTTTTTATATATATATACGTGAGATATAACCACAATGCCAAATTGTATAAGCCATCCTAAAAGTAAAATGAAGAGAAAAAAATAAAGCAAGAAAACCATCAAAACGCAGATTAAAAATAAAATAAGATATTAATTGAAAGAGAAAAAAAAACACCACTCAAAGAGCATCGGTAGGTTTTGACTCTATTTCTATCAATTGCTCACGCAACAACATTGCCCAAAAGTAAATGGTTGCAATACCTCTCGGTGTGGATTTCAACCCCCTTCTAGACACAATACCATCATGTGCATTGAAAGTATCAACATATGTGGCAATTTTGTACCACTGTAATGAATTCAACGACTGATGAATATCGTTTCTCGTTTTATCAAATGGTAATGGTTCTTCGTTAAAAACTGGAAACTGTGATTCAGAGTTTTGCTGATTATCAGTAGCTGCTAAAAACTTTTGTACTGAGCTGGCATATTTGACAAAATCAACGCTTATTGCCCCCTTGAATCCACCAGCAATAACACCCGGTTTACCCTTTGGAAGTGAAGAAGTCGATACATTAACAGATGAGTTAACAACTTCATCAGTATCATGCTGGAGATCATAGTTATGGTGCGTTGCTTCCAACATGCCTTCAATCGCACCTTCAGTCATTCCTGCTAGCTCTTTAGAAATGGCACTACTATCATCATTTGTTCTGCTTTTCTTGAGAGCTAATGAGTTCGAGTCATCATCAACAAGACTTTGGGCCTCTTTAGCATTATCAACAGAACCGTCGCCATTAACTTCGGTATGTGAGTGTCCTTCTGCATGGTCGGTGTATTTGTGACCTTGAAGCACTTTCTTAACATGGCTCCATTCTGCAGGATTGTCTATACTGTTATCATACACATTGAGTCTAAGGAATGACAATATCGTGCCTAAACAATTAGCAGTAAGGACCACGGGGAACCAAAATGGCAAAATAATACCAATTAATATCAAGACCCCAATATATCTGATTCTATTTTGTAATGTGGGCTGCGGTGGCGGCTCATCAGAGGTTCTGAATTGAGTTTTCTTCAAGTCAACAATTTTTGGTCGGACTAGTCGATCAGCAACTTTGATCTCGGGTATACCGTTTAGAAATTGAAGTTTGACTCTATCCCAGTTTTCAAACGGGGAATGGTTAGTTATAAAAGAGGTGTAAAATGCCACGGTTCTATCATGACGTACATTACACAACAAGTACCGTTGCTTGAATAACTTCAATGCCTTGAAGTATACTTCATCTGGATCACTCAATTTAGGCACAATCTCACTTTTGAGAAACAAATCATTGCCACTTTTTCCAATTAAGTTTGAGCCAAGGAAATTTAACACTGGCGCTAATGGGTTTGTAAAAAATTTGACGCCCAAATGAGGAGTGGCAAAAGTGGTAAAAAAGAATGGCTCGACCTGGTCAAAGAATCCTACTTCATTGAGTTCCCCAATAATGTATCTTGATATTAAACCGCCCAATGAGTAGCCGACGATTGAGAACTTGGACACGGTAATATTGGATTCTTTTTTTAAGATTTCTATTTCCAGATAAATTTCTTTCAAAAAACGATTACCAATGACCTCGATGCCATCGTAAGTTTTAAAATATGCTGAAGACTTGGGTTGCAAAACACAAACCTCGCTGTCAGTAATATCAGAAATTGCATGTTTTATGGAAGCCGCAATCACATCAACATGGGTATGAGTTCCCCATAAACTGCAATCATTAGTATTCTAACTCCGGCGTGCAAATGCGAGAAAGCAGAAAATACAAATTGTTGTTCGGCTAAGCGCTGCCATTTGAAATGTCTTTACATACCCATGAACGAGCACCACGAGATGGCCGTTCTTGGAGCTGGTTGCCGGGCCAGAGGTCATTTGTAAGCTTATCTTGATGCAATTGGCGGTGTGTTTGCTTGGTTGTTGTAGTCTGCGGGTTCAGTTCTCTTTGCTTCTGGTATTTGCTTCTTATATTTGCTCTTCTCTAATTGAGACTATATATATTGAGACTATAGCAGCACTGAGGAAAAAATAGTAGTCATGTGAACACCCTCTATTAATGATATTTTTGCGCGCAAAATAAACGCCTTGGTCCTACAAAACAGATGTTCATTCCCCGGTGTTTCAGAACAAAAGTTCATGGCGGCGGTTGAAGTCTTTTACTGGCACTTGGCAACTTTGACAGGTGCGTAAATGTCTATAGCTTCTGGCGGGAGATACGCATTTCCAGTCAGAGTAAGCGGAAATGGTCGAGTAATCTGTTTTGATTGACCATCTAAGCATTCATGCTTTATAAATCACTACGCTGTGTGTGATTTTGGCATTAATAATTGGTAGAATTGTGCTGAGAGTTTTGATACCTGGGGCCATCCTTGCCATGCTGAATGTCAATATTAATAACTGATACAAGCAAAAGTTAGCTTTCGCTTAATTTAAAATTAGTATCTTTGAACTACATTCCTTTAAATTGTTGTAATATTTCAAATGAGCTTCATTGCAATTGACGGATCCAGTCAGTCGGTTTCAGTGCTCTGCTTCCGGCTTTCTACTGCAAAGACAAAGATTGCCTATCGAAGCAATACGCTTGATATACATTTTTAAAGTACAGTACAAGACCTCAACGGTTATGAAACAACCAGTTGTGTCATTTTTTCTACTTTAATGCTGATCTCCTGAGCATCTTCTCTCATTTGTAGTATACCAACAATCACATATTACGGTAAGAAGAACCAGAAGTTAGGCCACCGGTTATGCAGCCCCGTGCGCCAACATTCGTCTGTTTTTTTCTTTTCTGATTTTGCAGGACACATTCGATTATTAATTTTGGTTAACGTATACAAGAACACAATCGGTTTCCAATCCAAAACAACTGCCCAAATAAACATCTTCAAAACACAACAGTGCTGTGTTATAAATCTGCTTTTTTTTTTTGCTCTAGTTGGTTTTATTCTAGCATAAATTTATCCTAAGACTGGGGCCAGCGTCAACAACAGCAGCAGCAGCTATCGCTCAAATAGGCATCTATCCTTATTGCCATATTCTTATAGCATACACATCAACACATTACTACTTCCAGTTCCAATCACACACATACGTCTACCCAAAGCCCACGTTCGGCATATTTAAAATTACACGTTTTAAAATAGCCACATATTTTTAGAAACACACAAACACGCACACACACACACATATATATATACATAATAAACAAAAAAAAAATGGGTCAAATATTCAGTGGCATGTTCAGCAAGTTGTGGGGCATAAACAAAGAGATCCGGATACTAATCTTGGGTCTTGATGGTGCCGGTAAAACCACTATATTGTACAGACTTCAGCTTGGTGAGGTGATCAAAACTAAACCAACCATTGGTTTCAATGTGGAAACTTTAAGTTACAAGAATTTGAAATTAAATGTTTGGGATCTCGGTGGACAAACTTCTATTAGACCATATTGGAGATGTTACTATTCTAACACGGCTGCCGTTATATTCGTTGTTGATTCTACTGATAAAGAGAGAGTTGAAACCGCTTCTAAAGAATTGCATTTGATGTTGAGAGAAGAAGAATTACAAGAAAGTGCATTATTGGTGTTTGCCAATAAGCAAGATCAGCCTGGTGCCATGACTGCCGCTGAGGTGTCTAAGAGTTTAAACTTGACTGAATTGAAGGACAGAAGTTGGAGTATCGTTGCCAGTAGTGCCATTAAAGGTGAAGGTTTGACTGAAGGTTTAGATTGGTTAATCGATGTTATTAAAGACGAACAGCTTTCATGATTTTTGTTTTTTGGGTGAACGAATTCTAATCATTTTGTTTTACATAGAAGAAAACTGTGAGTTGCAGAGCTTTTTCCAAGAAGAAAAAAAAAGCGATATGTATTAATGGTTATCAAAGATCAAAAAGAGAAAGAAAGTAGAAAAAAAATCAGAAAATAATCAAAAAATTGTAAACTCAATAAGAATGTAAAACTAAAGCAATAGAATTGAAAATCACAAACAGGTTAACTTTGTTTTTGTCGCTTTATCGGTTTAAGCTTTCAATGTTTTATGGTTCATACCACGTCAAGAAATATGTCACACCCACTTCTTAGATACTACATGTGATGTGTCCTGTCAGCACCATTTTTATGAATCCAGTTATATCACAGTACCATTATCTTCCATTCCCGATGCCTTCCAACCTTTCTAATTCTCAAAATTCATAATTTTCTCATTTTTCTTTATCAATTCTTCCCTTTTTTTTTTCTCCGTTTATATTGCATGAAAACTTTAACGCAACTGACCACATTAATGTATAAAATTTACTTCTCATTTCTTTTGCTTTCATTGAACTAAGCCATACAATTATTTCTTGTAAAAAATCTATGTTGGCCCTTTTATAGAATAGTGAGCCCACTTAGGTGTTTCCTGGTCATCACGTTTCCTTGCCGTCACCATATTTCAACTTTGTGGCTTTAGTTTTCTGATTCCTTCACTCATTCGTTATTTTGTTGATTTTATCAATTTCTTCCTCTTATTTTTGACAACTCACACGATTTTAACTCCCGCCACTACCCCATTTTCATCCTTCATTAGTTGTGCTCTATTTTGCTGCACCAAAACCAGCAATGCTTTATGCAAAATAAACGGATGCAAACCAAAAAATTCTTGCCCACTAACTAACTCTGACAGAGTCAATTCAAACAATGTCAAAATATTACCACTGTTACCAGTATTTTCCACATATTGCAAAATCAACGAAGCCCATTCCTCGGGAGTTTTCCAATATATCACTACCGCGTTTTTCAAATTGGATTTTCGTTGATAATTATTCAATACATCTTCATTGTACCAATCTGCTACGTAATTGCTTATCATGTGGTGGAAGATTTCAGTAATGAAGTCCAGATTCAAGCGGCGGTTAATTTTGGCGTTGTAAAATAACTCACTTTGATCGTTTATGGTTGTTGACGGATCATTATTCATGTCCACTGAAGTTATTGTGTTGTTATTTTGAGCATCGGTAGTGGCTAGCTGATCAATATTTAAGTTTTCATGAGTGATATTGTTGCTGCTTATATTGGGGTTATCTGATGTCAGTTCACCCACTGCACCTTTGGAAATGATCTTGCCATTTTTGTTGATGACCCAAATGCGATGAAAGCGGCAATATTCAACAACTAGCTTACTCCAATTACGGATCTGTGAGTCAAAAGTTCTTTGATTGGGCTGTTTGGTGAAAAACGGTGGGAAATTGTATATTGAAGGAAATGCAAAAGATGGTGATGATGATGTAGTTGTTGATGCTGTCGGTGCCAGTGGCCCTACTAATGATGATGATGAGGTGGTTGGTTTGGGGTTTGTGTCAGAGCTGCTGAGTGACACCTTACTGGCAGAGGGTGACATTGTGTACTCCAAATTGATATGTTCGTAAGTTTTCTGAGCGTGCGCATAAATTTAAAAGGTTAGCTTCTTTATGGTTCTTTCTTTTTCTCTATTATCGTTCGACATCAGTTCCTAAGTGTATCCTAGCTCATCGTTGTGGTTATACCTGTGATCAGGCCGCATCTCTGGTGAAGGCCTGTTATGTGCGGGTAATTTTAACTTCCTCCCTCTGCAAAACTGCAGCGGAAGCCCAGATTGTACGAAAAGCGTTTTCATCTAAATGGATTGAATATCTATGGTGGCAACAGTGGTTGGCTTGGGAGATACTGTTTAAACTTGTACTACCTCTACTTGCTTAGGGAACCTTTTTTGTCTTAAGTTTTGTCACACTATTCAATTCACCAAAGAAAAGAAATTTTGTGCTTTATCTTTCCAATTCGTTTTAATAGACTGAACAACAGCAACATTATCAGCACAGCATAAAATAAATAACAACCGCCCAGCATGAGTGCTAATGTGACTTCAGAGTACGGGATGACTGACAAGTCGATCCCAATTGAACACAGATTCAATCCATATTCAGGTATGTTTCTTTCATTTGCTATAATTGTTGTTTGAACGAATTATGGTAATGCTGTTTGTCAAAGATTAAAGGCACACATGGTCATATCTGCTTCGGCATATCTTGTGCTTTGTATTTTATTTTATATTTGCAACATCCAACTAACAAAAATTTATAGACAATGGTGGTACTATTTTAGGTATAGCAGGTAAAGATTTTGCAGTTTTGGCCGGTGACACTAGACAAACTGTTGGGTACTCCATCAATTCTCGTTTCCAACCCAAAGTTTTTGACTTGGGCGACAACTTGGTGATATCCGCTAATGGGTTTTCTGCTGATGGTGATGCTTTAGTAAGAACTTTTAAACAACAATTGACATGGTATCACTTTGATAACTCGAACAAGCCACTCAAAGTTAGCAGTGCTGCTAGATTAATTCAACATTTGTTGTACGGACACAGATTCTTCCCATACTATGTGCACACGATCATTGCTGGATTGGATGAAGAAGGCAAGGGCGCAATTTATTCATTTGATCCGGTTGGTTCTTATGAAAGAGAACAATGTAGAGCTGGTGGTGCTGCTGCTAGTTTGATAATGCCGTTCTTAGATAACCAGGTGAATTTCAAAAATCAATATGAAGATGGCAAACCAAAGAAGGTTGAGTACTTGGAATTGGATGAAGTTTTGAGTTTGGTGAAGGATGCTTTTACTAGTGCTACAGAAAGACATATCCAAGTTGGTGATGCATTGCAGATTAAAATTATCACTAAAGATGGTGTCAGAGAAGAAATCATTCCATTAAAGAGAGATTAAGTTTGGGGTTTGCTTGTTTGTCTTTTTTGTTTTCACTTTTTATTCTTTATTTACTAGCCTAAATCTATGACATAATTGTTGTACAATAAATTCGAATTTTGTCGGAAATAAATGGATTGTAGTTTGTCAAGTTGACTAAGCTATGTTTGTGCGTGTCCCAGTTTAGACGCTGTGTAGCGCGTAGGACCGAAGCTACAAATATGAGCGTTATAGAAAACAGCAACCAATAAACTCGTAAATTCCAAACATTGTATGTATTGTTAAAATATGTATACAGCAGACTTACACTGGCAATTCAGATTTGTAAGCTTTAAGCACTTTCTGGTAGTAAATGTAAAAGAAATCAGAATAAAGCAAAGTTTGGACTATTCCCGCAGCCACTGCAATCTTGTCAATTTTACCCTCAGCAATATATCTGTAAATCCAATTAGGAATATACAATGCTCTGTAAATACCCAATGCAAAGATATAATGAGCGGTCAAAGATTCTGCTTCGCCACTTTGTTGTAACATGAACAATTGTGGAAAGATAGCCACTGATTCAAGCCATAAACTGAAACTCCATAATATTTCCACCGGATGGTATGAGTAAGTAAAGATTAAAGACATCAAAAAGGCTCCACCAACCAAATATTCCACTTTGAAAGTATCATTGGATGGCTGTTGGTTCTTAAGGACATTGAATTTAACAATCATCAAGTAAACAATATAGAAGGATGAACCAATAAAGAAAACCTTCATTAAAGTGTTGTAAAGGGAAACATATCTGAAGAACAAATCAAGGTAGCGCGTGGCGAACACCGTGGCATAGAGGGCTTGAGTCTTAAAAGATATACCTGCAATGGATTTAGTTTTCTCAATACGCTGAAGAAGAATGAATATACTAAAAAGGTGAGCAAGGTCACCAAAGAATCTGAAAATATTCATGTTGTGTGTTAGTTTGGGCGTCTGTATGTGTATGTGTATATGTGTGTGCGGATAGATCTAAGAATTAATTGAATTGGTGGATAATTCTGGTGCGTTTGCAATTGTAGGAAATTCAAATCAATCGAAAGGGAACAGTTGCTTTCAAAAAGTTGTCAAGCTATTCAAGAAAGTTGACAGAGTGGAGCAAGGAAAAGACACTCCGGAGGTTAATATACTCATATAGGCATGTTTTGAATATATGTGTCTTGTTCAGTTTTTATTTTTTCGGCCTTCTGTTTTCGCACTTCTGTAACAATCCCGGTCGCAGGCCTCGACGCTCATCAACCGCCGCGTATAATAAGTAATAGCGTTCCGATGGCATAGATCATGCTTGTGGCACATGACACCCTCGTATTATATTTTTCAGACCTTCGTCCTTTGTTTACTGTTGATGTGGTGATGTTGTTGTTGCTTATGTTGAGGATATCAGCAGGTGTAACTTCGGCCATATATTCCAACTTTTGAAAAAAGATTAGCTTATTACACTCAATGAGCACAAAAGAACAAGACACTTTAGTAGAGTTACACCTGCAGCATGCTCAAGTGTATCATCAACTTAAGCGGCGCCTCAACCGGCTCGTGCTGCTCAACAAGGAGCTCAGCGTTGCTGAAGAAATAGCGAGAACTGAAAGAGTAGGAAATATAGGTTTCTCGGAACTTAAGATAGATCAGCAGTATCAAAAGGAGGTGCTTGATCAGGTTAACCCGGCAGTGTTGGGATTCACGGGCGTTGCTGATAAATTAACTACGGAACTTCACAAGCAGCTGAACAATGTAAAACATAACCATAGTGAAGCCAGCAATATAATAACCAGAAGCAATAATTATATTGCTGAAAAAAGCAACGAAAAGGATGGTAAAAATGAAAATAACGAAGAACTAAACCTGGTTCGGAATGTAATAAATGTGTTAAAAAGCATGAATTATATTAAAGATCGAATCTTGGATTTATCTTTAATTCATGACCCAACCATCAAAGCAACATATGATTCGCAGTCGTACCCACAGCCACTAAAGCAGCCACAGGTACCACATTTTCAAGATGAAGATATTGTTATCTTGCTGAATTCTTTGAAGGAAAACTTCAATGTTTTTGAGAAATTCAACAAGGCACGTCATAATAATGGTAATCATGACCATAATAATGCAAATGGCTCTTCATTCAACAAACATAGTGCCATAGTTAGACAAGAATTACAGAATCGTGAACTACACAAGGAAGTGTCCTTGAAGCTCAAACGATACAAGGAGTTAGTATTAACTAAGCGAGCCTTATCTCAAGCAGCTATATCCAAACAGTTAACCGATAGTAAAAGCAACACTAATGACAATGATGGCGATAATGATGATGACAGTAATGAAGAAAAAGAAAGTAATGCCAAGCAAAAGTTACTTATCCGGAAAATCAGCGAGGAGCAGGCAAATCTTAAGAGAGCCAAGATCAGATCAGCAGTGCTTGCAGAATTTATATCTGCCTTAATGGTGAGTTCTGGGCTAAATTGGGCGAATGACGAGCGGCTTGAAGAAATTGTGTTGTTTTGTGGGGAGCAGAACTTGACGAATGACGATGATGACGATTCTTATGATGGTTATAATGGATACTATGGGGACGAAGCGGAAAGTGATGAGGAGTCTAATTTGTCGGAGTCGTTTCTGAGCGATGAAGAGGAGCTAGAGATTGAACATAAAGAAAAAATTAGTGACAATGTGCTGTTTGGTTTAAGCTGACTCTCTATTTGATATATTTTCAAATTGCCTGTTTAAATAAGAAGCCACTTCTCGCAGCTGGACTGTTGACGTTGATGGTTTATGGCTTAAATCACAGTCACCAAGCTAATTTATGTTTTTTTTTTTTCCTTTTTTTTTTACTTACGCAATTGAAGTGTTTATTATGTCTTTCTATATAAGTTTGAAGTTTAACTGTAGAAATACAATGTTCGTAGATTTGTAGATATTAAAAAGACGTAAACTATTTGGCTTTGGCAATAGCTACACATATGTAGCGCGGTTAACAAGAAATGCACACTATATCACATGACATTTGCTGTTTTTTTCCCAATGTTAAAATCAGAACCAAAAAAAACTACCGAATGGATAAATTTTTCACTATTTGATGGGAAGATCACACATATATTAAGCTTTTTGATATTCCACCAGTAACATAACATAATCCAACCCAACCTCAAAATAAGCAAGATGTCTGGCTTAGCTAACTTTGGAGCTAGAGCACTTGTGTCTGTGGGAAAGGCGCAAAATGCTCGTCTTTTCACCTCCACCATTATACCAGCCGCTAGAGGATTACATACTTCCAAATGGTTATGCAACGAACAACAAAACAACAATAACAGCAAACAACCAACTACTTCGCTTTTTGGTGATATGACTGAATACAGTAAAGCCGATCCGTTAGAATCAATAGTCAAAAGAGCCAATAATTTGAGCACTGAATCAGATGAAGTATTAAGTGATGAAGAACAACAAGCTAAGAGATTGGCCGAACTTAAAGAAACGGTAACTCCAGCAAATGATGAAACACTTCAAGAATTTTTAAGTCAACAGTTCAAGCCATTAGTCGCATTAGATGAGTTGTTGAGTCCGCTAAAGAAGGAAGTGTACTTGGCTAATGTTGCAAAAAATGGATTTTTTAAAAATGATCAGTTAGTCACTTTACCCGATGGGAAAAAATACAAACTTAGTTTGAGTAAAGCAGAAATCGAAGCTTTGGAACCTAGTGTTTACTTGAAATCGTACAGATTTGACACCTCAATGAAGAAACTTACTCTTGTCAACAGATTGCTTAATCAGCTACCGTTGAAAGAAGCAATCACACAATGCCATTTTAGCCGCAAGAAGGCAGCTAAAGATATTGGAACTTTGCTTGAAACTGGGTTTGAAAAAGCCAAAGAATTGAATATTGACTCCAGTTCACTTTACATCTCACAAATCTGGACTGGTGATGATGGATTTCACAGAAAAAGAATTGAATGGAAAGGTAGAGGGAGAATGGGGGTGATTAAACACCGTAACTCGCACGTGAGGGTAATTTTGAGAACTGAACAAACCAAAAAGAGACTTGCTTACGAGGCTGGACTCAAACAGGAAAAGAAGAAAGTCTGGGAACAGCTTCCAAACGAAGTTATCAGAGGCGCCACTCCTGGTTTTTTTAAATGGTGAACGATATGAGTTTGAGGATTGAGTGTGTGAGATTTAGCGGAAAAAATGGATAAATATGGAGGTTGGGATCCCGAAATGAGTAGAGGATGTTGTTTGAACGGAGTTATTAATTCTAGTGCATAATTATCATTATCATCAGAAGAAGGAGATTAAGATGGATTACTACTATGTAAATATACATGCACGCGTATAACGTTTTTTTTATTTGTTTTTTAGCTTTCTATATTCAGTCTCTACAAGAGATGAAACAATCATATAATACAATACATTGTGTACATACTGTTAAGCGTTCTTCAAATAACTATCTATTCTTGCCTATATAATCTGAAGATGACCTCAGTTCAGTTGGCACGAGCGAGCCCTGGAGCTCTTTGTTTGTGTAGGTGCTCAGTCATTGGATACGGGTGGCTGATGGAATTCTAGCCTCTGCTGCAGCGTGCCGTTAGCAAGGGGCGGTAGTGGCCTGGGACGGCCAGTGAGCGCTTGTACTGTACTGTGCCAATATTGTGTCAACTGTGTCAATTGTACTAATTGTGGTTGAATGTGACTGTATGGCGATAGGGCGCATATCCGCTAACAGTGGCAGGACGCTGGTCCGCCATGTGATATGCCATACAAGGTGAATAGCCAGTCAGTTTACACTGTAGTTATATGGCAGCAGCTGCAACCGTCATCGATGCCCGATGCCCGATGCCCGCGGACGTGGGACGTTCATTCGCCTTCTGCGTAGCCATGGCAGCTCATAGTTCTACATACTGCTAGTGTACTCATAGTATTCTCACCTCCCTCAGCGTTTAGCACCATCGTAGAAAGACTGCTAGATGTATAAATACCCTAGAGGCCCCAGCAACTTCCTTCCTCGCTGCCGCTGGCTGGAATGCTAATGCCACCCTCTAGCGCTTAATCTTTTTCTTTTAAATTTACTATCTCTTCATTTATATTTACTCCAGCTTCTAGATTTGTGCCTTCTCCACAGTTTGTGCACTTCTAACTTGCGCAGCCATTTTTTCCCTTCTTTGCCGCTTTCTTGCTTTCTTCGATTTGCTGCCCCGGAGCGCTTATCTCAGTTTCAATACCGCCATTTTTTGTTTTCCACTGCTCTACTGCTCTGTGCGATAGTTGCCCTGAGTTTTTCCTTGCTTCTCTTGCAATTGAGTTTGTATTGTACAGTTATACATAAAGCAGGCCACATCTCATTCCAGACCTTCGCACTACTCTGCTCTATCCTGCTCTATTCTATTCTGCTCTGCTCCCATCGGTTACTGCGCTGTCCGTACTACTTACATTCTAATTTTTCTCACTATCCTCAACTCAACCCTGTAGGTGGCTTGATAAGACTGCAACAACTTTATGCCACCAACAATCTGCTAAAATGGGGATCAAAATTACTGACACAATTGACGATGTCAATCACAAGTACTTGATATATGCTTGTGGTAACTGCTCTACTCATTTGCTTAGCTCTACCTGGATCATTCCTGGTGTAAGTATCTTTCCTTTGTGTGCGATGACTAGTGCAGATGTTGCTCATCTCATCGTTCTTTCCTAAAACTGACAGAGCTCATTGATTAGCCGCTGCCTCTTCTCTGCATATGCGCATATTATTTTACTAACTATTATTTTTTTTAGGAATTCAAGGGCTCTCACGGGAAAGCGTATTTTGTAAGCAAACTTATAAATTATGTGATGCCTAGAAAATACGAAGTCAGAAAACTCATGACAGGCATGTTCAAAGTGAAGGACGTCAAGTGCAAACAGTGCTTAACTACCATTGGTTGGAAATACTTGGAAGCTAGTGCACCTTCGCAAAAATATAAAGAAAACCATTTTGTCATAGAAGCAATATTGATAAAAAAGTTGAAGGCAGGAGAGTCTCTATTAAGCTATTTGTCAACTAAATCTCCAGGATTTATCAATACCACTAATGATAACAGCAGTTATTCAAAAGAGCTAAAATTTGATCCTGACAAAATGAAGGAATTTACTATGCAATTGAATAGAAACAATATCTATCTTACTAACGATCAGCAGTATAATGATAACTTTAGCGATGATGATGAAGGCGAAGAAGAAGGAATGAATATCAATGACTTTAGCTCTCTTGATGATGTCGATAAGGTAATATATAAGGACAATTCGCATTATTTTGAAATGAAGAAAGATTTGCTCAACCATTTTGGATTTTCTAAGCATTTTCATTATTACTTTAGTAGCCATGATAATGGCATCGACGAGAATAATCCTCTTTTGTGCTATAATGATAATTATGGCTATTACTATGAAGGGGAGGATGTCAATTTTGAAGACGGGAATGAAGAAGTTGATGATGCAGAGCTTCAAAATAGCAGTTGTAGTGAAGATGAAAATGAAGATCAAATAGAAGAGGCTAGTGACTCTAGTCCTACAGCAGGTTTTAGAATTGATCCTCAATCATATTATTTGCTACAACACTCGAATCGAAGAAGTTATATTCCTCAATTTAGAAGTCTATTAAGAGCAGGTAATGCTTTGTTCAACAGTGGTAATGACCCAATGGCATTAGAGAATATAACCAATGATTTTGATAGTAACCGTTCTGTGCAAGTGAGATTTTCTACAAATGCAAATAGTGATAATCCAGCTGCTGCTAATAGCAATGTTCCATCAAATATGCACTCTAGAAATCCCTTATGATTTTAGACTACAGATTTTCAGTTTACTTTTAATTTGTTTTGAGCTATCATAATTTAATTTTCAGATACTGATTTAATTTTCATTCAGACAATCAGTTATATTTTACTCCCTAATTTTCTTTTTACCTCTTATTATTGTTTTTTTTTTCTTTTTTTTTTTTTTTTTTTTGTTTTTATTTTATTTTCTTGTTTATATTTTGGGTAATTGGGAAGATTTACTTTTTTTGGGTTTTTATTCATAATTTATTAACATTTTCTTCTTATTTTTCTATCTATGGTTTTTTAATAGTTCATTTCAGGTCTTTGGTATTGGTTTTTTTAGCAATGTTTATGATTTTTAACTTCACAATTTAGTTCCGCTTAGCTTCTTGATTATCAAGTTTCTCAAATCTTATTATCATTTTCGGCTGTTTAGCTTCAAAAACAAGTTTTTTTTATTTTTTTTTTGTTCACAGCTAGGATTCAACTACATTATCATAAATACCCGGAGCCATAAAACTAACTATCAAGGTCAGTTCAAATGATCCAAAGTATTTTTTTCGAAATAAAGTCTCTCAACCTGATACATTAACAGAGGCACTTAATCGATAAGCACATCTCCCCAATAGCCTGCTTGCCATAAAAACATTCCAAAATGCATTCCAATAATAATATAAACACTGAGGAACCTTAGAGTCCACGCTCTACTCAATGCGGATGCTATACTAACAAATCTGTATGAGTAGTTGACAGTAAAGATGCAGCCAAATGTAGTTTTTAGTGGTTTGCTGAGTGCATACAGAAACCACATGTATCATGTGGATCAACCAAACACGTTGAGTATTATGCAACGCAATGCACTAGTTGTACTTTTAGTACAACCAACAGTAGCATTCATAAATAGCTTTGTTAGGTTCAAGTAAGGCCAAAATCAACTAAAGTGTGTTTCATCCACATAATTTGTGCACAACAATTTCCCGCAGCCATATATTCCGCTTCTGTGGTTGAAAGTGAAATAGAAGGTTGTTTTTTACTAAACCAAGATACTAAACATTTTCCAAGAAT
>JXWR01001381.1_pt1 | contig 29589 bp, 13 predicted proteins | sample 315541 | NCBI WGS metagenome assembly JXWR01 (sample SAMN03273951, study PRJNA271842) | soil metagenome | isolation source: rice field ambient CO2 | place: India: CRRI Experimental farm Cuttack,Odisha-753006 | collected 2013-12-17
TCAAGGGATACAAATACCGTTACTAATAAAACAATAAAAAACCTAATATATAAAATGAACGAAAAACCAAAAAAGGGCAAAATGAAACAGCTAGTAGAAAGAAATAAAAATAAAATAAAGATAAAACAAAACAAAACAAAACAAAACAAAACAAAACAAAAAAAATCATCATAAGAGTTTTAAATGATACCTAAACATAAAATATCGTGGAAATATTTATATATAAATATATATAAAATAAAAGTTGAAAAAAGACAGGAGCAATAAAGGAGAAAGCGAAATCAAAAACATTCAAGCTAAAATTTCATTATCGTCACTAAACAACAAGTACTTCAAAATATCACTCAATGTCAACACTCCAATCAATTTAGTTTCTTCGTCAACGATAAACAAACGATGCAATTTAGATTTCTTTATCGTAGCCATGATGGTGGCTAAACTGTCATTCAAGGTACATGTGTAAACTCCTTCGAAATCATCTGATCTTCTCATTAAAGCTTCGCCAACACTTAGAGATAAATCGTTATACAACCCTGCTTTGATAAGCCCCAAGACATCAACTGCTTCGTAAACGTTGATCAACTTGTTATTTTCATCCACTATAGGCACCGAGGAAATATTGTTATGGGTCAAGATGTGGATAACGTTCAAAATCGGCGTTTGCAAATTAGCACTAGATAATGGTGCTTTATTCTTCTCAGTAATAAATCTGATGTCCTTTAATGGTTTAAGAAGCATTCTAATTTCTTTGCAATTAAGAGACACAAACTTGAGAATTCTGTATTGCGTAAGCACATTGACAATGATTTCTCTATGTGTAAGTTTGTCTTCATCAATGAGTGGAATTCTTCTAGCATTGGACTCAAGCATTTTCTCACAAGCTAAGAACAAACTGGTGAATGGTGGAATTGAGGAAGTTTCAATTTGTTTGACCCCAATACTTTTTTCAATTCCTTTGAGCTCATTTAACGTGAGTTGGTCAATCAATTGCATCCGATCTGGATTTTGCAAATAGTATTGGATAACATTAATGAAATCGGCTGAAGTTAGCAATCCAGCGAATTTGGAAGTTTCATTGTTCCATAAAGGCGCTGACACAATACTGTTTTGTAAAAGAATATTGAGAGATTTCTTCACAAGAAGTGAAGTGTCCAACACAATTAATCGAAACGACACTGGCAACACATCGTAGGACGATTTAGACTTAAGAAAGAGGCGAATGCCTTGGATTGCTTTGTACTGCTCCTGGTTGATGTACTTGGCGGCGTCGCCCTGAGGAGCCTGAGAGATGTTGCTGTTGACCTGAGCTGTGGACATTATATCAACGTTTATGACTATATGGCAGTAACAGTGCTGAATAGAGTGTTATGCTATTATCTGCTTTGCTATCCGTCTTCTCTTCGCCTTGCTTCTGTCCTTTATTTTGTTTTGTTCCTCTCGTTTTCATTTTGACTGCCGATGTCTTGCTTACGTAACACATATGTCAGCCGCAGACAGAAAACAGAAAAAAATAAAAATATTTCTGAAAATTTTCTACTAAATAACTACTAAACTATACAAATAGTACTACAACAACACCAGCAACATACCCAGTATCTTGCTACTAAAGGGCAATCAATTATCACTATAGTATTAGAAACGCAATGTCTAACAATGCCCCCGGTGGTAACTCAGGCACACCTTCACGCTTGGAATCCTTGAGCAGGCCAGCCAATACTAGTGCCAATGCAGCAAGCAAACCCAAAACCGGTTTGAAGTTTAGACCAAAAGTCGTGGCTAGAAGGTCAGAAAAAGAGAGAGCATCAGATGCACCGGTGATAAAGCAAGAACCAGTGGCGAAGAAATTTGACCGTGGTCGTGGTGGGGCCCGTGGTAGAGGTGGCAGAGGTGGTAGAGGAGGTCGTGGTGGTCGAGGCGGCCGTGGCGGGTTCATTAAAACTGAAATTGTTTCCTCTGGGCCCTTGTCAGCAACTAATGCCGTGGGTGGAGGCAGTGGTGGCGGTGGCCGTGGAGGTGTATATGGTGCTGGAGGAGGCGGAGGTAGTGGTAGTAGAGCAGCATCAAGAATGAGTTCAATGTCTCCAACACCGGAATATTTCACAAATTTGAAGAAAGAAGTACGATCAAGAAGTTTAACGGCTGAGCCAGATAGTGATGAGGAAGATCCAACAATGATTGATTTGAATAAGGACTTTGACGTGGAAGATGATGAAATCACGAGTTTGTTTCCAATAAGACCATTGCAATTTACAAACCTCGCGGCACAGTCAGATAGTTCTAGTGATTCGTTGGTGGTAAAGTCTGAGGTTGAGCAAGTGAGATCAGTGTCACCAGAAGTGAAACCAGAAGTTAAAGCAGAAGAAGAATTGGATTTGAGCAAAATACCAGAGACACCAAAGATTCAACCAAAAGTCAATCTCAACGACAGTGCGGAAGATGTTGATGATGATGATAATGAAGTGAGAATAATTAAGGACAATATTCAAATATTGAGTTTGATCAATAAACATGCTGAAACCGAAGATAAAATCACCAGACTTTCACAACAAGAGCAAGAGGAAGAAAAAGTTGACTCCAAGGAGAAACTTAATAAATCCAAGGGTCAGTTTATGATGCTACAATTACCTAATGTTTTACCAAAACTTGAAAGAAGTGCTGAGGACATTGTTGACGACAAGGAAGAAGAGGAAAAAGCAAAAGCAGCAGCATCATTATCAAAATCAGAAGAGGTAGCAAAGATGCAAGATGGGAGAATTGGTAGCATAAAGGTGCACCTTTCGGGAAAAATAACAATGAATGTGGGCGATGTGTCATTCGACTTGATCAAAAGTGCAACAGTGGGATTCTTGCAAGATATATTAGTACGCCAGCTTCCGAAGAATGAGAAAAAGGACAAAGCAAAGGCAAGTGAGGGAGATGAAGAAGAAATTGAAATTGAGAAAGAAGGGACCCTTTACCAATTGGGCCAAGTGAGCCATAAGATTATTGCGATACCTAGAATTGAGGACGAGTAAGTTATTTTTTCATTTTCCTAGTTTTTGATTTTTTCGTTTTTTTTTTCTTCTGTACAATATATATTTATATAAATCACGCCTAGCATTCTGTTACTTTTTTTCCCACATTTATAATTAAAAAATGTTTTATTCTATCTGTTTTTAAGATGTTCGTAAATTTTGATCAGTTCAACATGGTTTTGATAAACGCATCACGAGGCATGTTAATGTAGAAATATGCGCATTTCAGTCAGTCGCGAAAACTGGAAATTCTCCAAAAAATAAACAAAAGCGATGATGATGATGATGATGATGATGATGCTGATGATCTAAATATAAAGAGGAACCTGCATATACTGGCGCATCATACTAGCCATTTCAAATATATATATCACGAAACACAATGGACAGAGAGGCTCGAAGAGAGGCTAGAAAAAGAGGTGCTGCGTAAGTATCCCTGAGACTGAGTTTTTATGTTACAGCATTCAACAAACAGACGATAATGATAATACTAACTATCGCCAAAATACTACAGAGCCAGAACCATAAGTATAGACGAATTGGTGCTAAACGACAGCTCTAATGCATCTTCACCAGCATCCAGTAAAGGACCTTCGTCTCACCGAGGAATTTCTCTGCCTCAAACGCCTTTATTTGTTCCACAGACTCCAAATGCCAGCAATGAAAAACCGGATGAAACCCAAATTCAAAGTCAAAGTCAATCAATAGCGTCACGGATCCACAGCACTCCAAGAAGCACTCCAAGAAGAGGAGCTCCCCCGTCTCGTACTAGAGAAGCAAATATGAGGCCGCGAATGCCTGAGCGAGTTATTCCTATGTTTGATGATACAAATGAAGAGACGTTAAAAGCGATTGATGATCCTGTGGTATCTGCATCAGCAACGGGAACAACAGATATAACCAAGACAATAACAAATGAAGCAGTGACAAAAGAAGCAAAAGCAGCAAAAGCAGCAAAAGCAGCAACATCATCATCCAAATCTAGGCAGCGAGCTGCAGCTACTATTGCTGCAGCTGCTTCCAACCAGTCCAAGGATATAAAAACTCCGAAACGTCAAACAACAGCGAGTGTGAGAACGCCCAAGAGAAAATATGTTACTTCAACTAGTAGCACAGCATCAGCAGCATCAGCTACGACGAAACCATTAGAAAGAGCTGCAAGGTCCTCCACTACACCCAAAAATCAGATTGTTTCTACTCCAAAAAACAAACGGCTCTCATCAAGCAAGAGAGAAAGACGTCTGCTTAGCAGTTCTCTCAAAGCCACTAGGCTGCTAATGGGACCAGCAGCGACTAGTACAGCAACTACACCACTGCGTCAGAAACGAACATTACTAAAAGCGTTAAGAGGGAGAACTGTAAGAGAAAGAGCATCTGAATCTGCGGCTACTGTAAGGGCAACAACACCCACGAAGTACATTGATGAAACTAATGAATTCTCTGATTTGAGTGATAATGATGATGTCGTAGAGGAGGGCAAAGAAATGGAAAATGGAGCAAATGAAAAGAAAGAGGAAGCCGATGATAACGGGAAGACCAAAGAATTTTTGGAGACCACGAGGAAGATGAAAGCTAAACAGAAACCAGAGATTCAACAGAAGGCGGTATCAAAAGCAACTTCAACTTCCAAATCAAAACCAAAACTATCATCATCAGTAAAACTTCTAGCTGGCCGCATATCTAAAAGAAAGCAGAAGCGCGCCAGCAAACCAGTTCCTTACGCAATTCAAAGAAGCACTAAACATAAATCTGTTGAAGTCACAATAAATAGGCTCCTTAAGGACATTGGCAGCAATAATGCTGTTAGACCGGTTCAAATGAATGCATTGGATATTGTTTCAAATACCATTATTTCCCATTTAAAAAATTATCAAGATCGGCTTACTGAGTCCAACTCGACAGCAGCAACAGCAACAGCAGCAGCAACAGAAGCGAGAAGCCAGTCAAACAGCAAAAGACACATATCTAAGTATCGCGAACTAGTATCCGACCACATGCTCAAACTTCTTGACCTCAATCTCTTAATATCCAACCTAACCAAAGATCTACGCTCCACCGCTCTGAAAAAAGCGCAACTTCGGCAAAAGATATTCAAGACACGGGAAATGAATTCCAAGTACGTAGGCCACAGGTTGGAGTTGATACGGTATAAGAATTTGAATTTGAAGAATAATGGGATTGCATTAATGGAGTTGAGTCGGGATGTTGAAAGGCTCGGGCAGGTGGGAAGGAAGTTGCAGTTTCAGCTGGGCGGCGGTGATGATGATGATGGCGATGGAGTGCTTAAGGAAAGAGAACAAATGCCACTCAATTCGGACCATTTGACGATAAATGAAGCAAAGGGAAAGTTGTTGGATTTAAAAAAAACTATTAATCCGGCATGGGGAATTTTGGATAAATTGAAATTGTTAAATAGTCAATTATCTGAGTTGGATGGGAAGTTGTAAAATGGAAAAAGCTAGACTGATTGGTGGTGTAGTAATGAAATTTTTTGGTGAATTATTGTTTACTTGTTTAGTTATTTAACTTATTTGACATACTTTATGTATATATATACATATCCTCTTCACGTTGTAGTTTCTTGAAAAACACCGCTGTGTAATTTGTTAGAATAAAAAACAAACAAACGATAGACAGTAGTTACTTACATTATTTGAATTATCCAAACACAAATCAAAAAGCATTAATAGACACATGATACATTCTAAACTATTTGTCAAAATAAGTTAACAAGACTTTGAGAAGTTCAAAATACAAAACAAAATACAGTTTTTATCTCAACTAAAGGAAAGGTAAACATTTTTTATTTTCTTTCACGAACCAAGAAGGAATTCAGTAAATCATCGGTCAATCAACCTAGAAACCCCCTTTATAATCAGTCAAAGCACTCAACAAAACAAACAAATCACTCAATTTCACCAACCCAACATGAGAAAGCTCTCCTTTGGCATAAACCCCGTCCCCCAACTTATCGTCACCGCCCATCGACTCAAGCTCAATCAACTGATGTCTTTTTAAAACTCCAATAAATAGCTTATGATGCTGTTTTAACAAGTCTCTAACCGTGTCAATGAGATGTTTGTTTGATGGACCCATGCTGACGAGTATGGCAGTGACTAACTGGAATACTGGCACGAATAACTCAAATAGTGAAATCTTGGTGTTTCCATTTTTATTACTTGGAACATTGGCATTGGCATCAGTTTTCTTGCCTAAAGTCAACGGACGATCCAAACTTAACGAGATACGAACAAACAATTTATTATCAGCATCCGCGCTATACTCGTCCAACAAGATATCAAGACCCAAATCTGGGTCAACCTGCAAAAACGCCAATTTTTGCAACGTTTTGAAGATATCACATTGGACCAAATGATTGGACCCGGCTTTTGTCTCTGAGACTCTAATCAAGAAGTACAATGTGGCTTTGAATGCTGTGAGCTCATAAAGTAGCGAATCTAAGGTGACGCCGCTGTTGTTGTTCTTGGTAGTTAATGCTAACAAGTTGTCAGTTCTCTTGATGGATCTGATTAACGTTACTAGGAAATTATTCTGCACTAGATAATCAACCATAAAGTTGACTTTACTAGCATTGCTAAAGCGACAGAACGATTCAAGCAAAATTAAAGCAGTGACACGGTTAGAATCATCACCGTTGCTGATGTCAATGCATATAATTTGCAATAGTTTCTCATTTGACAATCTTATAACCTTGGCAATTCTGCGGAAGAATAAGTCATGGCCAATTACCCAGAGTAGGTACTTGTCGGTAAGGGCGTACAAGTCGGAGCGCAAGCTGGGGACCAGAGACTTATTGGTGATACCATTCAAGCAAGTTTGGAACAATGGGTATAATCTTTCGTAAAGTAATGCTAAATCGGCATTCTCGTTACCGTTATCACTGTTTAGCTTTTGAATGGAAGCGACATAGACATCAAACATGGAAATACTCAATGAGATCAATTCTTTAGAGTAATTGATATCATAATCGTAATAGCTGTTGATTCTAGGAATGATTAATTCAAACACCTGTAATGCAAACTTTGCCTTCAATTCATCATTTAGTTTGTCATTTAGCAAAATGACTTGAATTAGCTGGACCCAAGAATGCAAACTGGCTAACTGTGCTACTTTAAAATCCCTGCTTGCTTGAAGATTGACAACAAATTTGATAATGTGGTCTTTTTCCTTGAGCACCTCTTGTTGATTGGATGCCGGAATGGCGATTGGTGGAGCCCTGCCATCCAATGCTACTGCTGTCGGAACCATTAGTCTGATGTTACTGCTGTTGCTACTCTTGGCCTTTTTTGCCTTGTTTTCCAAATCTTGCCAAAACTTGACTTCTAGCTTATTATCGGCAAGTTTCTTCTCGCTAACATATCTATTCTCCAAACTCAATCTCTTCAACAGTAAATTCAACGCCAAGTTCAAGATCCTCAAATCAAAAACTGGGGCTAGTTTCTGTGTGCCATTAATGTCATTCAAATCCATCGCAGAGTCCAGCAACTTCAAAACTCCGCCATTATCCTGGAAAATTGACACTAAAGTTTCAACATCAAAATACTTCAAATTGCTAGCAAGCAACGAGCCATCTGGATACAGTCTGATATTGAAATCCAAAACGTCCAAAAACAGCAACAATTTCGGCGCATTATTAAGAGCAAAATTGTTAGAGCTTGCACTGTCAGTATTGATTAATGAGTTCACTGCATGGTCAATTTTCAATAAGGACCCCTGATATGAGACTCTATTCAATTCCAAAGTCAAGAATTGCAATAATTCAGATCTGTTTTGCAAAAAGGACAACAATGCACCCATGCCGGTGGAATGAATGGTAAAGTTGCTTCCGTAATCGTTAAAATCATTGTTGAATACTTCATTTGAAAACCTGGTTTTCTCCAAATCAATAATTGGTTCATTCTTGATCAACTTTTCATAAAAATTATAATTTTTCTCCAAATGAGCAAGTACGAGACTCGAAGTAATGGGTTTCTTGCATAGTTTTAGCACAATTTTGAGGATCAATGAGGAGAGTCTGACTGATGAGTAATTAAATGAGTTTGGTGAGTTGTGATATTGCTCCAAGCATAGATCAAAGGTAGTCATTAACGAATCAAACAATGATCTTGATGACGCAATGGTGCCAAGCACATTGCTTGAGCCTAATGTAAGTTTATTGAATGTGGATTGTTCGAAACCGAGCAAGTATTCGCCTAATGTGGTTTGCTGTTGAGATTCTGATAATCGAGCATTAATGAAATTCAAAATCTTGACTTTAAGCCTCAAGCTTTCATCAACTAACTTCAACTCGTTCTGAGCTTGCTGTTCTTCCTCTTCATCTTTTTCTTCATCGCCCTCAACATCAGTGAAGATAGCTTCAAATTGATCAACAAAAGCTAACCTAATTCTCGTTGATTCGTCAATAGTCTCGAAAATAGTCAACAATCTGTTGCGTTTAATCAATGGAAGACTTGAAGAGTTGCCAGACGCATATGCAGACACACTATTAGGAACCAAAAATTGTGGTGATTTGGCAATGAGATCCAATAATTCGAGACTCACTAAGGATATTGAAGCTAAATTAGAATTGACATATAGTCCCAAATGCCCAATTGTTGGTAAATTGAACGATAACGCATTGTAAAAAGTCTTTAGTCCGTGAGTGCCGATGTCATGAGGCAAGTAGAAAATTTCGCCTGTGACACTGGCACCTGTTGCTGTTGTTGTTGTTGCTGCTGTTAATGATTTAGATTGTTGTTGTTTTTTCATTGCTGGTAGCGCGATATTGATGTATGTGTCTTCGAATTTTAAAATTCGTAGCATGATATTAAGAGCCAATTTGACAATTTGCACAGTCATGTCATTGCCATTCTTGTCGGAAATTTCATCTTGTCCAATAGATACGCATTTGAACAACACGTCTCTTACTTTGTTGCTAAACGCGTAATTCATCACCGCGGTAGCCGGGTTTTCTTTCAAGTACTCGACAAAATTTGCCCCTTGGATAATCGTGTCCAAATTAGAAATCCCAGCAGATCTAAAAGTTAACGGCAACAATGGATTAAAATATTTGAATGAACTCAATGAAATGTTGAGTATAATTGTCAAAAGGCTGTTTTTTCTCTTCACGTCAAGGTTCTTGGAGGTTAAGTTGACAAAAATATCATTCAAAAAGTAGTCAATGTATGGCCATATTCCTGCTTTTCTGTAGCTCGCGCCAAGATTCTTTGGGAATGGTAAACCAAACCTTTCCCCATCAATATCATTACCAATATAGAAATCGTCTTCATCAGTGTCTTTTTTAGCAGATGCAGATGGAGCCGACAACAAGACCTCAAACAAGCTAAGGAACCCGTAAACATCGTTGAACTCAAGGAAAATGTTATTGAAAAAATTTCTAAAGGATGGGGTCTTGGCGTTTCTATTATTCACAGTGCTTAACTTATTTTTGAATACCCACTCGTCCAACTTGCTCCATATTTTGTTTTTTATCTTGATGGTTTCGTAAGTGTGCGTCTGCGGGACCAATGCCTTAACGACATTTAAGATTAATCCAATCAAAAACGTTTCACTCTTCATGTTTGTGTGTGGTTCTACGTTGGAGCCACCTGCTGCTGCTGCGGCGGCAGCGACAGCGGCGGCGGCAGCAGCTGGATTGAATGTACTCTTCAACGACGCAATGTTGGTCAAGTTGTGCAAAAAGTCAAACAATACATCAAGTAGTTCAAAATTGTTTCTTTGGTAGAAAAGCTCCTTGACAGCGGTATTGTTGAGAGCGCTGGAATATATGAGTTTGAAGTAAGATGACAATTCAATGATTTCTTCCTCAGAGAGCTCTAAATCTTCGAGGGTAATATCGTTTTCTTTAGCCTTAAGATCGGAAGTTGCAGTCGCGTTTGCCGTGGTGGTGGTGGCGGCGGTGCTGGTGTTGGTTGTAGCACCAGTAGCTGTAGGGCCAGTTGGCAAATCTTTGCTACCAAAAAAAGTATGAAACGTTTGAATCGAAGATGATGGTAAAAGTAACTGGTTATAAGAATTTTGAAACTTGTTAATAAATTTCTCGTAGTTTTTATGGAACGCCAAGTTTTGAGTTTTCAAGCTTCTAAAGATAAAATCCCACGATATCTTTGAGTCCTTTTTATCTTCACCAACAGAGACAAGGGCTTTGGAACCGGTTAAAGAGCTGGCAATGCTACTATCAGCCCCAAGCAACAATTTGGAAGAATTTCCGTCTTCTAAAATCTCGTCATCATTTAGGAATTCGTAAACATGCAAAGCATTTTCTTGGTTCTCTGCCAATGCACTAAGAACAACCAAAAAGCAAGATTTGATCAAGGTGTTTGTAGTTTTAGCAATTCCCCAGTCAAGAAACTCCAAGAAGTTTGTATCTTCAGCTTTAATGTACTGTTTGTTCCAAATGTTTAGTGGGGTGACTCTGTTGAAGAAATTAAAGTACATAATCATGTAGAGTCTTTCCAAGTCTGCATTTTCCGCGAGTTCATCAATGGTCAAATCAGCGCTGCTTGGAGCTTTGATATTTGTTAGGTAAAAATCTTCTTCAGAATCGCAAATTCTGATGAGAATGTTTGAGAAGTTGCTAAGAAAAACCCTCAAGAAATCATCAATGATTGCGTGAAAGAGAATTTTGGTGGTTTTATGGGTTGCTAAGTTCAAGTGTGACTCCAAGTATATTTTAGGATAAGCGGTTCTTCTTTCGCTGTCGAATAATAGACTATTATTTCTGGAACTGGTGATTAGTTCTTGTAGTTGCTTAGTTCTTTCCTCATCAATGTCCAACACTTTTTTAGGAATGAGTTTAGGAATATGCTTCTGCAATAGCGATTGGATATCGTAGAATTGAACATGGTTAAGGAGATACTGCGATGGGTCATTGGAAAAAACTTCGGAAGTGATTACCATTAATTGTTCCAAAGCACCAAGTTTGATGAGTTTCAAGACCGATATTTGCATGCTATTGAAATAAGTATCGAAATTAGCTTGCTGTTGTTCCAAGGTGAACCATTCGCCTTGTAGCCAATTGGACATGAAGCAGTAAAAGAGAAACACTACAGTGGCCTTGATTGGGTGTTTGAGTAAGGTAGTTTCAATGTTTTTTGTGGATAGCTCGTTGTTGAAATATTCGTACAACTGAATGACGCTTTGCGTCTTTTGTTGGTGTTTGGTGATGGATATGACGTAGTTGTACAATCCAGGAAGGTAATGCAAAACAAAAGAGTCGTCAGCATCGAAATTGGTTGTCAAGTGGTTCAATATCTGTTTGAAGTGGTTATTATTTATAAAGTCGATGTGATCATTCAAGACCAATGCGTAAAACACCTGGCCCAACAACTGATGAAAATTGAGCAAGTTGTTCCTTCTGAAGCCAAGCCTGGTCTTGAATTCTATTGTAGGTACAAAATTTGGCTCCAAGATTTTCAGTTCACGGATGGATTCATGGATCTGCTCAAGCTCTGCTTCAATGTGCTTGAAGGAGCCGAGAAGGTTGTCTATTATGAAATTGTTGGCCTTCAAGTCCCGAAACAACACGGACAGTTGAGCTGGGGAAGCAGCGTTGACCAAGTAGTTGAAGATGTATATTATTGTTTCTTGTCTCTTGTAGTAGGCGATTCTTGCAGCGTCCAATAAGCTGGTGGTGAGATTGTTTGCGTCTTGAAACTTTTTGGCATTCAAGAGGATCTCTGCGGCAACCAACTGGTCGATCTTGAGCTCGCTGGAGAGCTCCAACGCGAGCAAAACAAAGTCATTGTTCAATTCGTAGGTCTGGCCATCACTGGTGGAGATCTTTTTTGTATCGAGGGCGTTTCTGCTGGCTGGGTTCTCGCTGCTGACGACGAGAAGGTTGGTGAGGTCATGGCGCAACAACAGCAAGAGGTCAGTATAGTCTTGGCCGTTCTGGATGCTGGAGTAGAGCAGGCTGAAGAGGGTTGTGTCCCAGTGGAGCAGGCCCATTGTGTGGTGGCTGGAAGTTGTACTTTGCTAGTTGATGTTGCTGTTGATGTTGCTGATGGTTTATATGATGCTCAATGGTTGTTGTTGATGTTTTTGTTGTTTTGGTTTAAGCGCCAGGGAAAGAAAAAAATTGGTGTGGGCGGGTAAATTGATGTTGACTACGGAGTGCTGCCATATATATATATATAGATAAATACATAGATACATAGATATATAGATACAGTCTATGGCTACGCTACGGCAGTACGAGACAGCACTGACAACATTCACTATGCCAATCACCATAACTGAGCGTGAGATGACAGACTTCCATCGCAGGCACTTTCCACTGGTGCCCACTCCCTGGATTGTGTTTGACGGTGTTGGCGAGGAAGAGGAGGAGGAGGAGTGCCATAGCGGGAGTGTTGGCACAGCCAGTGGAAGTGGAAGCAGAAAGGAAGCAGAAGCAGAAGCAGTAGCAGAAGCAGAGCTGAGTAGAAAGGAGCCTCTGCTGATGCTGTCTTTTTACTGGAGACCCTGACCAGTGACGACTTTCCTACAAGTAGAGGTCCTCGAAGGCCACTTGGACTCACTTTGGCCTTGCCGTCGCTCAGAAAGCGGCCGGGAGAAGGAGTGGCAATACACTGTACACTGCGTATACTGTCTATATATACTATAGCATACAGCAGTTGTCTGTCTCTGTCTGTTGAATATATATTTACATTCAGATGTAACATTTATATATATATATATATATATATATATATACAATATCTGTCTCTATCCCTCTCACTGTACAGAGCGCACAGCAGCCGATGCCCGTCCCACCCCCCGTGACTGGCAGAGTTTTCCATTTTCCAATAAAAACAACAACACACCATTCAACTGCTGTAATAATAATAACAACAACAACAACAACAACAACCATCCCATCTGCTCTTCACTTGCTCTTCAATCAGCACCAACCATGTCCCAGCCGTTGCGCAAAAGAGCAACAAACACGCCCATCCCCTTGTACAACCCCGCCGGCATCGACCATGAGCAGCAGCCCTTCAAGCCCAAGAGAAAAACATCCAACAGCTACTTGCACCGCATCAACTGGCACTACATCCTAATCATATCCCTCATATGGTACTCCACCTTGCACTACTTCCAGAGAATAAAACCAAGGTCCGCGATATCAAAATGCCACTGGGATAACTGGGAAAGCTTCCAGCAGCCAAACGGCCAGCCGCACCGTGTTTTGTTAATCGCAGACCCCCAGCTTGTTGATGACCACACCTATCCCAAGAGACCTCGCTGGATCCAATACATCACCAGAAAGCTCTCAGACAACTACATGTCCATCAACTACAACTTGCTCCAGCACAAGCTCAAGCCGCACTCAACGATTTTCCTCGGCGACTTGTTTGATGGTGGACGAGAATGGCACGAAGATGCCAAGTGGTACGACGAGTGGAAGAGATTCAACAAGATCTTCCCCAGCTATCCCCACGGCAGATACTACTACAACATTCTCGGCAACCACGATGCCGGATGGGACAAGACTATGAACAAGACCTTAATCAACCGCTTCAAAGTGATCTTTGGCGACTCGAACGACTACGGCGTCATTGGCAACCATACGTTCCTCTTCTTGGACACCATCTCCCTCTCAGCTACAAACAATAACGACTCGTCCATCTACCAAGAGGCAAGATCCTACTTTGACAATTTGACAAGCATCTACTTACCACAGCAAGACAGCGTGCAACGGCAAAAGGGTCAAGCTCCATTGCCCAGAGTCCTACTTACACACGTTCCGTTTTTCAGAAATCCAAACACTCAGCCATGCAGAGGTCCAAGAGAACACAAGGAACCATTCCCATTGATGAATGGCGGCACTTTCCAAACCGTGCTATGGCCCGACTTGACCAACGAGCTACTCAACAAGCTCCATCCACAAGTGATTTTCTCCGGCGATGACCATGACTACTGCGAAATCGATCATCATTACGTGGCTCCCGACCCAGTAACTAACCAAAACGCGCAGCTGCAAAGCAGAGAAATCACCGTCAAGTCATTCTCAATGAACATGGGGGTCAATTACCCAGCAGCGCAATTATTATCACTATATAACCCATTGGATGCCACTGAAGCAGCGTTGAATCCAAACCCGCAAACTTACCAAACAAAGATATGTTTTCCCTTTGCTCCCTTCACCACCCTCTACGTTTACGCGGCTTTGCTATTGCTAACTATTGCGCACTGGGTTTTGCTTGTTTTCTATCCAGTGACGTTTCTCACCATTGAGACAAAAGTGCATGCTGTTATGGATCCGGTAATAGCAAGACTTTTACGCGCTACTCCATTCTTGAGATTCATCTTCACTAATGAAAACAGCAATAGCAGCAGTAGCAACATTGAAAGCTACGATTTGTTGTCTGCCAATGATGATGATTTCGCCGCAAAGTCAAGCGGCCTTTTGCAGCAAGACCGAAACCTGAGAAACGGCGACTTGGTCGCATTCGGCATGAATTTTGCATTGCAAGTGGTGGTCATTTATACCTTGTTTGCCTATTTCCATGTCAATATATAGCATATGGTGTTTTGGTGAATAGCATAATGACAAATTATCACAGATACGACTATATTATAATATACTGATTTATTACCATGTTTCGCTACTTTACCTTGTAAAGAAGTGTTGTCATAAGTAAAATAAATAATCAATTTATCCCAAGAGGAAAGCTAATGATGACTATGCAAAAGGCACTAGCATAGGAGGAGGAGTAAGAGATTGAAGCGGACTGCGCTCAAACTTATGCTGCGAGTATAGTTCTCATATATATGGTGTTAGAGAACTATATCTTCAGAGTCGTCGGTTCTGGAAGTTGCTCTTGATGACAGTTTCAAAGCATTCCGCGCAATTATCTGTTCATTGATTAACGACCACCCAAGTCCGGTCATTTACAGAGCATATGAGCGAGTGTTTAAAAACAAGGTCCAGTGTAACCACACGGTTAGAGATGATTACTTTTATGCCCTTGACTAAGCTATTAATGTGATTCTGACTTTGAAAGGAGAATAAAATAGATGCGAGTAAAGTAGTTGCGTTTGTTTATGCTAAGTATATATAAAGAATCATGAGATAAAGGGCTGCGAAACAAATAAACAAATAAATAAATAAATAATAATAATAATAATAATAAAAGGTTAAACCCACCCTTACTCAGAGCTCAATATCTCATCTAGTGTCACCTCACTATCTTCTTTTGCCGCAAGTTTCCAAAACTTACTCAAATGTCTAGCCCCCGAGTCAGTAGCCATCATGAAAATTTGTTTGCCTGGCCCCAATTTTTTTGCTGCTTTAACACATCCAACTGCCGCAATGGCTGAGGCACTACCCCAAAAATACCCATCATTCACAGATAAAAATTTAGCCATCTTCAAAGCTTGAGTATCGGTGGCTCTAATCGCTTCATCAATTAGATCTTCGCCTACTAAAAAGTTATGGGTCAATCTATTCAATCCGATTCCTTCAATCAATGTATCTACTTGATGCCTTCTTCTTGTTCCCTCTTTTTCCACCTTGTCATACAACACACCATAATTTATCCGATTGTAGAAACCGGACCCCTGTGGGTCTGCTAGAAATACCTTCATGTGCGGGATTCTTTCTTTCAAGTATTTGCTTATTCCAGAAATCGTGCCACCGGTGCCTGCTCCAGCAACAAAACAGTCAATGTTGCCATTGTCCATCTGCTGGTAAATTTCCGGGGCGGTTTGGGTATAGTGGACTTTCCAGTTATTGTCATTTTCAAACTGGTTAGCAAATAGTCCTTGAGCTTCTGTGGTTTTGTCCTCAGTTAACTCCTTAGCTCTCTTGCTGGCCAAATTGACAAATTGGTCAGGATCTACAATCGATGCTGGCTTGACTTTTTCCACCGTAGCTCCAAGCGACTCCAAAAGAGTAATTTTTTCCGGCGAAGTATCATCTTGAAGACAAATATGGACCTTGTAGCCAAGAGACGTAGCAACCGTGGTTATGGAAATCCCCGTTGATCCCGATGTGCCTTCAAAGATAACATCGCCTCTGCCTGGTTTAATGAGTCCCTGAGATTCTGCCTTGCGGATAAGTTCAAGAGCAACCCGATCCTTGGATGATCCGCCAGCATTGGTCAATTCCAATTTAGCGTAGATGTCGCAGCCAGTTAGGTTGGAAAGACTGTTGATGCGGACTAGCGGAGTGTTGCCAATCAAGTCAGGGAGCCCATTGACCTTTTTGCGCGGTAGCGTTGGACCAAACTGGTTGTTGTTGTGTATTTGGTCTTTTTGGGATAAATGGCGTTTGAGTTCATAAAGGATGAAGATGATGGAGGTGAGGGTAGTTGCTTGTAATGCAACGTCTTTCCATTGAGGCATGATTAATGTATCTGTGGTACGGTTGTTATTGGTTATTGCTGTTGATCACCAGGCATGTAATTGGCTGCTACTACATCTAGTCTGGCAACATCAACGTTGTTTGATTTGATGTTTGTTTTATTGTTAATTGATTTTTTTTTGTTTTCTAATTTTTTTTTTTTTTTCTTGCAATGAATGGAGAAGAAGAAGAGGAGGAGGGTGTTTCACCCCCTCTGTTCCTGAGCCTCAGTTGCTGGCGATCGATTTGTTTATATGATTACTACAAGACCTACTACTACTACTACTACTTAGCCCTATGCTGAACATCTCCCGACATTGCCAATCCACTTTCTATAACCACAACTAAAGCTAATGATTGACGATCCAAAGATATTCGACACATTGGGTCAGCATCCCAACTTTTTTGACCCAGTGAAGCAAATCAACGATGCTAACGGTGCAGAACTTTTCCAGCGCTCAGTGGCCATGAACCATCTCAGCCAAGTGCTCAACCAGATCTTGTACTTGACTTCAATGGTAGAATGCCCCGCTGGTCTATTAGACCCAGAAATAGTGTCTTCAAGTGATAAAAGCAGACAGCCTGGAATCGGTACTGCTACTACTGCTGCCGCTACCTTTACTACGGCTACTGCTGCTCCATTCAAGAGAAAGACCACTGCCACCAGTTCTGGGGATAGACTGCATCCTCATCATACAAGAAGACCCTTGCCACCAAAATTCAATGAGGGTGACACTGGAACCAAAGCAGAGTCAAATGGTGACAATAACAAAAATAATGACAAGGAAAAAATTCAAACAAAGAAACATGACACTGATAGTGATAATGATGATGATAACCCCCAAATAACCAAACACAACAACAACAGCAACAGCAACAGCAACAGCAATGACAAGCTATGGCATATTGTCAACACTACCAATTCCAAGGGCGTCGTTGCGGTCATCTCTATCCTCAGTGCAATGTCACAACTAGTTGATGAAACCCCGCCAGTCCCGGGTCCTCGACGCTACGGTAATTCTGCGTGCCGTGAATGGCATGCTAAGCTTGAAGCCAACATTGACAAGTTACTAACGCAACATTTTATCGATGCCAAACTCTATACTGGCTCCAGTAGTGCTAATTACATTGCGGAAATCAAGCATTACTTGCTCAATGCTTTTGGGTCGAAAGTGCGGTTGGACTACGGCACTGGGCACGAACTCAGCTTTTTAGCCTTTGTCGGCGCCCTTTGGATGAGCGATGTGTTGCAAAAGATGGATGGTATCAAGTTTTTGGTGATTTTTGCCAAGTACTATGATTTAGTAAGGAAACTTATCTTGCAGTATACTTTGGAACCTGCGGGGTCCCATGGCGTATGGGGGCTCGATGATCATTTCCATTTGTCTTATTTGATTGGAGTATCACAGCTTGTGGACTTGAAAGAGTTTGAAGAAAATATCGCTGTTGCTACTACTGCTGCTACTAAGACTAAGAGCAATCATTCAAAACAACCATCAAGGATAATACCTAGCCCCCAATCAGTAATAAATCGTGAAGTGGTTGATCACTTCAAGCTTAAAAACTTGTATTTCAACTCCATTGCCTTCATTTACAAAGTCAAACATGGTCCATTTTGGGAAACTTCGCCGATATTATACGACATCTCGGGGGTCAAATCGTGGAAAAAAATTCTTGTTGGTTTGCAAAAAATGTATAAAGTCGAGGTGCTTGGGAAATTCCCCGTAGTGCAACATTTCTATTTTGGTGGGGTTTTTTATCCTTGGATTGATGCAACATCGGGAAAACCGTTGCCTACTAGTATATCATAGTTTTAGCATAGAGAGAGAGAGAGAGAGAGATAGAGAGAGAGAAATCAAAGCAATCTTGGCAGATTTGTATTACAATATTTGAGTAGTTTGGCAGCTTTTCAAATTAATTGCAAATCCTGTAGTCGGAACAACAGAGCTTATGCCACCTCATGGGAATTAATAATATTTTGGCATTTGTATTCACCGCACCACAAGGCGCGTTTTGCCAGTAGTCTCATATGATGCACAAGGGATGATATCAACTGCTAAGGGGCGCATTCAAGTATTACTGAAGGGGATGACTGACGAACATTCACTTGTGACTGTATGTTCTTCAAAGAACTATCTATTAGGACGGTATTGTCTATATTCGAGACTGATTGACCAACTACCGGAGAAACGCTGTATGCGTCAAGCCTCTGCTATACAGATCACAGCTACTTTGATAGACAGGTCAGTATTCAACATCCTCTGTACTATTAGTGAAAAATTAACACTCGGGTGCGGCAATCAACAGGCAAGCAAAACTAAAACTAAAAGCACTCACATTTTGTGTAAAAATACATTAACAGTAATTATATAAAGTAGAAAAAAAAATAAAGTAAAACAAGTATAATTCAATTTCTAGAGAAAAAAAATGCTATATTTAAATGCTTCCGGTAGTACTACTGTCATCATCCTCGCTCATATCAACATCATCGTTCTCATCCTCCTCCTGTTGCTGTTGATTCTTCTTCTTACTTGACTGCTTCTTCTTATTTGAACCAAAATACTCCTCGCTAGCATTCTCCTGTGCCTTTTTTCTATCATTTGCTCCACTGGCATCATTCACCTGTTCACTGGCCAACAATTCCTTGTATTGTTTATCTCCTTCATCAAGAACATCCTGTTTAGTCTTCAAGAATTTAGCTAATGGGAAGTCAGAAAATTCAACCGAAGTCAAAGTTGGTTCATTAACTGGATCAAAGCTGCTTAAGTGATCTCTCTTCAATGATACAAATTTAGCATTTTCGTTAATTTTCGTAACCAAGTTGTTTACTTCTTTAATGAAGTAAATGATGTTTCTGTTTTTTCTATGCACGGATGCATGTCTCTTGCTAAATTGTTTCAATTTCTTGGCAACAATAAAAGAAAACTCAGGGAATGCTAAAGAGTTAATGTAAAGATACAAGTACTTTTGTAAGCTGTACAAATAGTTATTGATGACATATAATTGATACTCGGCGGTGTTGACGGAATTTTTAGAAACTTTTATACCCTGAGTAGTCATGTACGAACTGACTTGAATGACTTGAGATCCCTTCTTTTGATTGCTTTTACCAGTGAAATTTTTGTTGAAGATACCAGATTCTAATAATTCAACATAGATGTTAAGTAATGGGATATAAGTTAAAGTTTGTGCAGATAAGTGGGTCAATGATTTGAAAAGATAGAATTTCAATGGGAAATATATTGGGCCAGCATTGAGTTTCATAGTACCAACGGCAATTTGCACCACTGGGTAAATTAATTCTTGCAAAGATATTGGCTTTTTGTTGCCAGCAGTAGTAGTTTTACCACAAACGTCACCCAACAATTTAGTCCAAAGATCAAGGGACTGAATGAATTGCCAGTTGTATACTAATCTGAGATTTTTACTATTATCATTTTCGTTCTTGATATTGGAGTTATTTTTCAAGAAATTTCTCAAATGAATAGACAATTTTCTAATGTATTTAAATGCCACTTGGTATGATAAATTGACGTCAATTTTGAATAAATCGACTAACCCAGCTTTCAAAAATTCCATCAACTTGTGCTTCTTGTAAGTGATCAAATCAGTTTCTGAACTATCCAAAGATATCGAGGTTGGCAAAGTCAAAGATCTTTTCAAAAATCCCTCGTAACATGAATTTATTATAGTTTCCAAAATGTTGCTAGAGTATTCTTTGGACAAATTCAAAATAACAGAAAATACCAAAACGTTCATGTCCAAAAAGGAATCAACGTTAACTTTTTCCGCAAGAGATTCTTGTTGGAATAAAGTGTCATCGTCATCTTCGACGTTTTTAGAAATATCTGAAGAAAGAATCAAAGAGGACCATAATCCAACCATGGATCCCACCAATCTTTTAATCAAAGTTCTGAAGGAAAGCAAGTATGGGAAAACGTCATAGATGGAAGATAAAGTCAACAATATGAATCTCAAATTCAAATTAGTTTTAGAAATGTCACTTAATAATGTGATTAAAGAAAATGCATGAGATTTCAACACTGATGATAATTGTTTAATTTTTTCAGAACTTTTAACAAGACGTACTTGAATATTTTGTTCCTTGTTGAATTTTGTTTGTAACGGGAATAACTTGTGGATGGCCTTTGGCAATTTTTTCAAAGTCAAAAACAACAATTTATTAAAAACTGATTCTTTAGTGACAAAATACTTGTATTCGGATTCCATTGAAGAAGAACCATCCTTGGCCTCATTAATGTTAACAGCAGATTTGAATGCTTGGGTGACATTTTTGATTAATTTCAATGATGGTTTTTTTTCCAATTCTGTATCCCATTTCTTTACCAAGTCCAAGGTGACTTCAATCTTGTCATCATCACCACCGGTCTTGACGGATTTTGGAGCTTCATCATCATTATCATCATCATCAGCTGGTGCTTCGGCATCACTTTCAGGATAATCTTCATCTACTTCATTATTAGCGTCGGCCAACTGATCTAACTCATCAAAAATATCATCATCTTTACTTTCTTCTTCTTCATCATCACCGCTTTCCTCTTCTTCAGAAACATCCTCTTTCTTGTCTTTCGAAGCTAATCCTTTCTTGTCAATAACACCAAAATCTGTCTTTTCGTCCTCACTATCACTTTCCACATCAAATGGGTTCTCTTTAACTGGTTCTTCTACTAGCTCATCTTGTTTGGAACCACTTGAGCGACCTTTGCCTCTCTTATGTTTAGCCAAAAGCTGCTTATGTTTCTTGGTTTCCTTTCTTTGGTCCAAGGTATGCTTAAGGTGCTTGGCCTGGAACTTCTTGGTGGATTTGCTGACTTTGGCCATGATTTGGTGTGCTGGGATTTTTGTCTTCTATGGTATATAGTGTTACTGCCCCTGGATCTTGTCAAGCTCTACCTATAGTTCTCTTTATTCCATCATCATCTCTACATCAATAGTAGTAAAAAAAAAAAATTTTTTTTTTTTATTTTCTGTGGAAATTGTACATGAGATGACCATTACCCGCAGCCATATAGGACGGAAAAAAATATTTTTTCTTTACCGTCCTACCGGAGGATCCCGCCGTCATTCCTGCCAATTATGCACAGGAAAATGACGGAAAGTTGACGGAATGACGGAAATCCGGGCAGGGGAGGCCATTGCCAGCCATTGGCAGCAGCGGCTGGCAGACGAGACTGGACATCAGCGAAGACGACGACGACGAAGATGGGGATAGTGACGAAGAGGGTCTCAGTAATGAGAAGTACCAAGCGCCTTTAAGCAAAGAGTGAAATATATTATAGCTGCGTCACTGGTCACTGGCTGCAGTATCTTATCCATAGTGGAAACTTTGCAGTTTGGCTTGGTTCTCAACCCACTCACTGGTTTAGCATCCATCGATCCAGTTACACCCCCATCCCATCCAATGGGAAGACGATCGCTGGTTAATGGACTGGGGGGCTCCTCCACATCCACGTCCACATCGACATCCATGTCCACGGCGGCCCTAACAGCGGACCATCTCGCTGCTGCTCGAGATCGTGATACAGCAACGGCTCCAGGGCAAGCGCCGTTATCACCAAAGCCAATAACGGTGAAACGAGGTCCCAGTTCCAGAAACTCAAGTGCCGCTCCTCCAAGATCCGCTATTCCAAAGAGGAATCTCAGGTCATCATTGGTCTCAAATTTAACTTCCACCAATAACCACTACATTAATGGCGTCGGTAGAAATAATGAAAACGGTAAAAATAGTAACAACGCTGATAATAGCTCATCTCAGAGTAGAATAGACAAGTCATTGGTGTCGACTTTGAAAGATGATTCGGAAATGGTGAATGACGATTACATGTTCAATTTTGACCGGCGGCTAGTTCTGATCAGAAATGCCGTCGCTACTGCCGCTGCTGCTGACTGTGCTGTTGGCTGTGGACATGTTGATCAACGAGAGTTTCAACTCCTTAATGAAGCGCCCATACCTGTTCTAGATAATGAATTATCCAATGATAAAATATTCACAACAAGCGCAAACGTGGTAAATTTGGCCGGTGTTGGCTATGGCGGTGCAGTCTCTGACGCTGATGCCAATGGTAATGAAGATCTACTGAGTTCAACAGCACCAAAGAAAAAAGACTCTGCTGCAGATCAGGAGCTCCTATCAGAAAAGAAAAACATAACCATCAAAAACGTTTCTAAGGATAATGGAGCAGAAACAGTAACCACTAAAAAAGGCACTAAGATTATTAAACCGCATAGAATTAATTTAAGAAGATCTTCAACTAGAGAAAGACACAGTGCAGATCAGTATTACAATCATAATCTTCACCAGAAACAGCGCATGTCCAAACGGCTAACGCAAAGCATCACTAGGGATCTAGAGGATAGTAATGATCCATTACAAGATGATGTTTATACAAGATATCACAAATCTAAGTTAAAGATTGAAAAAAGTTTTGCGAATGTTGATAAGGCCAAATTTTTGGATGATGTGGTCAACATCAATACTTATTTTGGTGAACTTGTTAATCTTCTTAATAATGATTCAAGATCAGTTTCTACTAGCTATGTCAACTACCTAATAAATTTCTCTCTAGTGGCATCTGGTAAAATTTCGAGTTCTGAGCAAGAACAACAGATAAATTCACTATATTCAATTGAGTATTCTAGCTCTTCATCATTCATTATATCTTATATTAATTATTACCACTTCAAAATTCAGTACAGGTATGAAGAGGGTCCAAATTACTTAAAATTAGTGCGGCTTCTAGATAACAATTACGATCCTAATGGGGATCAATCTGATGTAAGCGGTGGTGGAAATGGTGGCGGTGGGTTTTCCAATAATGGAATGTCTGAAAAAAATCAGTACAATAGTTTTCGCCATCTTCTACAAAAAAATGAAAAGTATAGGGAAGACTTCAAAAATTGTCTTCTTAATGAAAAAGGCTACGAGGAGCAGTTTGCGTATGGTAAAATGAGAACAAATTCGAGCACTAATTTTAAAATTGAAAATTACGAAAGCGTTAAAAATCCAGATACGCTAAAAGGTAAAGGTAATGAAGTGTTTAATAGTTTTCTGAATTTTCAGCGACTTTTAGTCGATCCAGTTAGCGAAAAGGAAATTGAAGATAAGTCAAAATTATACGTCTCCGCAAAACTTCAAGAGAATTTGAACTACTCTGCAGACAGGCTCTTGAGCCCACTTAATCTTCATGAAACAGTGTATCCCATTAATATAACCTCAAAAGATAAGGCAATCTTGAAAGTGTTGAAAAAACTTGCATATATTAATCCCCAAGTAATGCAAGTTCTTGAAAATATATCACGTCAAGAGCCGCAAGATGATAACGACAGTGACAACGAAAATAAGACAACAATATATCAACAGAATTTAGCCAATTTCAAATTATTACACAACATTACTGCTTACTTGTCAAAAATTGTCTTATTCACTCTATACGAAACTTTTAAATTATTAAAGTTTTTTCAAAGTTTGTGGAATTATCGTAACGAGTATTTGTCATTCATTAGAGCCAGAGAACACCAATCCATAGTAAAGCAATCACAAATGCAAACTCAAACTCAAAGAAATCCACAACCACTAGTGTCTAAATATAAACGCAAACTTGGCGCAAAATCTTCCTCGACAACATCATTCAACAATAACAAGTTTGAAAACTTTGATTATTTTAATTTTTGCCTCTCTGATCCAGAACCAGAACCGGACTCCGATACCGCTACTACTAGATATCATACTTATAATAATAATGAGGTTTTGGATGATGATGATGAAAGCAGTAGTGACCAGTATTCAGATCCAGAAATTAACACTACTTTTGATGACTTAAGAGTCAAACGAAGTCGCATCAACAAGAGAAAATATCTCAATCATTATAAGATGCTCCATGATCATCATGATACAACTGATGGTTATAATGTTTATGGCAATCATAATGATGATTTCGATGATGACGTTTATGATAGTGATAGAGATAATTATGACGGCGATTATGATAAGACAGGAAGTGGGATAAGTCCCTATGCAACACCTAATACTAATAGGTTTGTTATTAACACTGGCGAGTTTACTAAAGTCGTATTCGATCCCAGATTTGGCTCACAGTTTTTCAATGTGGAGGAGTTTAAGAAGCTTGAGGAGAAAATAAAAGGGAAGGAGAATGGGAAGCTGGAAGTAGGATTGGGTGGTGTTACCAGTATAGCTGCAGAAAAGGCAAAAACTCAAGCACGAGGTCAAAGTCCTAGTAATAGTAATAACGATAAGGATAATAACGTCAATAATAGCACTAACGAGAATGATGGTAATGGAGAAAATCTTAGAAATGAAGATAAAAAAGTACTTCAAAAGCCCCTTGAACAGCATAGTGTAAATAACAAAGAAACTATTGATGATGGCAAAAACAAAAATCCAACAGAAATTGGCAATCATGCTAATGTTGCCGATGCTGATGCTGAAATGAACGGTAGTGGGAAACGCGAGGCCGACGCTTTTCTCAACACCAGTCAAAGCACCATCCCTGATGAATTTCAACATCAGGAACATCATGCATCATTGTCATCACATTTAAAGCAAAAATCAGAACTCCCTATCTCTACTATTCTCCCCATTGTTCAAGACACCTATGCAGAAACTGACACGGAAGAACTGGGCACGGATATAAATAAAATAAACACTAATAATGTCAACCCATCAAATTGGCATTCATCAGCAACAACAGCAGCAATGAAAGAGAAGATGATATCACCGGAAATCTTGGACTCTTATGAAGATACGTCAGCTCCCTTAGTTGAGAAAGAATATGTGGAGCAATTTTTAACTAAGCCCAAGCCTAATCCTAAGAAACGTGGTTGGAAGAGAAAATTGAGCTCTAGCGTTGATTCTTCTTATTCTTCTCACTCTTCTTCTGCTGCTGCTACCGTTCTGAATAAGCAAAGTTGGAACTTGAAGATGGGAGATGGTCAACTTTATGATGGCCAGAATGATAATGGTCAAAGTAGTGACGAGCAAAAAAACTTTGTGGTTGCTGATGGCGGTGGTGATAATGATGATGCAAGTTTTACCAGGAACGGAAATAGCTTCAATGATTTACTTGCAGGTAAAGATGGTAGTAAAAGAATTATTGGCAAAATTTCAGAAACTTTGAAAAGCTGGTTATCTCCGAAAAGTAGTCATATAACGGCAACATCAATAGCAGTAACAACAGCATCCACAAGTAATGGTTATCATAATACTGAAGAAGAAGAAGGAGAAGGAGAAGAAGATGATGTTGATGATGATGATGGAGAAGAAGAAGATGAGGATGATGAGGATGATGAGGATGATGAGGATGCCAATGGATCGATGACTAATGTCTCCAATGCTTCATATGGTGTTAATGATACCAATGACTTCAGTAATATCAACTCAGAAAACAAAGAGTCAGAAAGTGTCGAACAGCATGATATTAAACGGCAGCTGGATAAAAAACCTTTAAAGCAACAGCAAAAGCAGCGACCAGAACAGAAACAAAGACAAGAAGAGACTGAATTACCCCGAAGACTAAGAGGTAGGGGCGTGGCTAGAGTTAATTATAATGAAAACATTCTAACCTATAAAAGATCAGCTGGTCGTCATGTGAATTCTGGCAGACCAAAAAGAAAGTCGCAAGTTGAGAAGCAGGAGCAGCAGCAAAAGAAGAAGAAGGTTGGAAGAAAAAGAAAGGGGCAGCAGAAAGAGGAGGGGAAAAGGGAAGATGAATATGTTTTTGAACTGCCATTATCAAAATCAATTACTGGAATATAAGACTTTGATTTGTTGAAAAAGCTCCAGGATCGAAATACTGAGTAGCTTGTGTATAGTAATACAAAATGTATAAATATTTAATTAATAGTTATAATCATACTATATTCATGATTTATGCATTAGATTTATGTTGTAGAGAATATAAATTATGAAGAAAGAAAAACTGGGTATCATTGCCGAAATTAGAAAAAAGAAGTAATAGTATAAAATAGAATAAAATAAAATAAAGCAAATTAAAGTAAAATAAATCAAGATGAAATTGAGTAACATTAATCAAAAAAATCGTCATCACTGTCGTTATTACCACCATTATTTGCCTCATTATTACCTTGACCCAACCTTGAAAGCTGCGACTTACCAACAGAATTAATATTAATAGATCGTTTTTCCAACACGTAAACACTGTACAAATAATGCTCTAATAAAGCAATATCAAAATCATTAGTTTTTGGATCGTATTGCAACTTGTCAAGCCCTATTAATCTTCCAACTTCTTTACCATTAACATAAGAAAGCAAACACGGTAGCACCTTAATTTTCAATCGATCAATAAGAAACGCACAATTTGTAGCGTCTATGAACACAAATTTTGTGCTTGGATGTTTTCTAGCCAACGCCAGTAGTTTGTTATTGAGTACTAGACAAGTCTTGAACTGATCTTGGTAAAAATGGATAACAGTGGATTTGGCGCTAGCTGCTAAATTCATTAACGTTGCTTCGCTGGATACATGTACCAAAAACCCAGCATCTGGATCCTCAGTTAGCTTTTTTCGAGTGCTGGATAAATCTTTAGATAGTTGTTCTAGTCTTTTCTCTCTGTAGCCATCGAGAAACTGATTTTTTTCAATATCATCCTCTAATTGCTGCAAGATCTCAGAATCGCTGAGGTCCGCATCATCGGAATCATCATCAATATTGTTCTTGTTATCATGAGTTTCACCAGACTCAGACTGCAAACGCTGGTCAACCAACCGATCTTGGTACTCTTCAGCTAAGCGATGCTCCATTATTGATGATAGTTATGTCAGATATTGCTGTTTGGGATTCTGTTTCACATTGCACATGTTAAAATTAGATCTGTCTTGTTTCTGTCTATGTTTTGTTTTTGTTTGCATTTTTTCGCTAACTTCTGTCCCTTCATATTGGTATGCGCATGTTCCAGCATTGTCATACAGATAATGTGACTCGGGACGTTTGTTTACATTTTTCCCAAAAAGTAAGAGAAAACAAGCAGAAGAAACAAAAATAAACAAAACAAAACAAAACAAGACAAAAGTGCAGAAATCAAGTGTTTTTTTTTCCTCCCAGAAAATTTCGATCCTGTAAACAGGTTCAAGAACCGGTAATTTGTTTTTTCTTTGACACAATCAGTTGCTCATACATTCAAGAGTCTTGCTTTCGCTGTTTAGCTCATCCAAGTGACAAAACCATAAACATAGCAAAACAGGAATTGGGATAGTTATGTCAGATTTCTCTCCTATCCCATTGGATTCAATCAAAAAGCAGTTCTTGTCCTACTTGGACAACAACAACAATCAGGATGGAAAAGAAAATAATCGTACCGACAATTATAACCATAAAATTCATCAGCTAAGAAGTCCAGAAGCTAGAAAAGGTCCATTGGTATCACCAACACATTCATCATCACAATCTAGATCACAGTCGCAGTCACCACCAAAAAGATTTTCACCAACACTCAAATTGAAGAGTAATCCAACAACTGAAACCAACGCCTTGTCACCATTGAATAACAGTGATGTCAACTTATTAAGAGCGGGGCCAAAACTGCAATCTTTGTCAAAAATTTTTAAAACGGATTTGAGCTCACAAAGCTCACAATCTACAAAGAATCTTCAGGGGACAAATAGTAATAGTCGCAGCAATAGTGCCAGCAGCGGTGGTAGTAGTAATAGTACCACTACAAATAAAAACACTACAAACACAATTCTCAGCCACAGCTCATCTCCAGGAGGAAAATCTCCAATATATCAGCTCCCAAACAGTGACTCCAAATCATCGCTTAATTTTGATCGTGAAAAGAAAGTTCTCCAAATGGCAGGATACAGTCAAAAACTCAGTACATCAGTGTTAGATGAATTGAATAAAAAAGCTGAGCAATATACTACTGGGTTAGAACAAAAAAAATCACCATCCAAATCTTCCGATCACAAATTTAATAATGCAACCTCTATTGAAAGAAGATTCCAAACTATTCATCAAAAAAACTTCAATAGAATGGACTCAATAACAAATCACTATAGTGCTATAAGAAGACGCAGAGAAATGCAAGAAGCTCGAAAACGGGAAGTTCAAGCAAAAGTTAGACAAGAGAAAAAGGCACTTTCTACTCAGCCGATGCCGAGAACAGAAATTGAAGTTGAGGTGAGTCCTGAGCCAAAACCAGAACCAAAATCAGAACCAAAATTAGAACCAAAACCAAAACCAGCAGCTAAACGTGAAGCTGAAGATGAAGCCGAAAATGAAGCTGAAGAAGGTGACGTGACGAATATCAAACCACAACAAGACGAAGAGGAAGCTATAAAAACGCCCGTCAAGGATAACTCAAAACGCCTTTCTAATGTTCAGTTAAGTAGTGCTTCAAAGAGAAGAAGAACTTTATATGGACCAAGAGAAGTTCCTGAAAGTTTCAAGTCGCCTAGTAGAATCAAACCAGATTCAAGAGCAGATGACGGCCATGATTATAATATTGGCAAAGATGAAACAGAGCAAAATAATGATAACGATGTGCAGCCGATCCCATTTATTGACAATAGTAATAAAAATGAGTCCAATAATCAAGAGAAAGCTAATATCAAGAACTATGATAACAAATTTGAAGAGATTAATAAACATGTGGAACAACCTCAACCCACTGCTCAGGAAAATAATCCTACATGTAATAATTATGACAATCAAATTAATAAACCCGAAGAGGCCAAGGCATCTAGATCGAGATTCGACGAGGTGGAAAAACAAGTTGAAGATATTTTGGGTGATCTATCAAGTGAAAACGCTATAGTGAAAAGTCAGTCTGCTATATTGAGAGATTTCATTAACGATAAAAAAATACCCCATCAAACTCAGCATTTCAATCCAAGCCATGCAGAAGGAGAGGGAAAAGACGAGCCAATAGAGCCTCTTAGAATTTCATCCCACAGAAACATATTGTCTAAAAATACTTTGCTTAACAATGAAGCGCCAGCCCCATCTAAAATATTCAACAGACCTGCACTGGCGAGCCCATTTGCTCCTCTTTCGGGAAATCCGTTTGCCGCTGCTGCACCGTTCTCCAATGATGATGATATTTCAATGATGAAGATGGATGCCACGATGATGGTTCAAGATGCCACAAAAATGGACATAACTATGGTGAAGGATAATTTTAGTAACAATTACGACAACGCAAATACCAGAGCCAATGCCAACGCCAA
>JXWR01001622.1_pt1 | contig 29256 bp, 10 predicted proteins | sample 315541 | NCBI WGS metagenome assembly JXWR01 (sample SAMN03273951, study PRJNA271842) | soil metagenome | isolation source: rice field ambient CO2 | place: India: CRRI Experimental farm Cuttack,Odisha-753006 | collected 2013-12-17
AAAAAAAAAAAAAAACAACAGATTCGGCTAGTGTTTATTGTTTTTTGTTGCTGTTTTCCAGTTTGTGTTTTCTCCGTCTTCTGGAACATGAAGGCTGAAAAATAGCACTCCGCATGAAATCCGCTTAAAAATGGGTGTGTTCCCTGCCGTTGCGGGCTGCTTGGCGCTTTTCGGCGCTTCTTGGTGCTGTTTGGTGCTGTTTTCCGGTGGGTGGTAAGGAGGGGCTGGGCGGGTGGCCCCCATCGGCTGTTATTTAATGCAATATAATGCATTAGTATGTTTGTGCCATATGAATATCGCCGCTAATCTTTTGTCATTTTTCCAGCTGCTTACAGTTGCAAGCAGTATTATTGGCTGATATTCTGGTTATGAAGCGCTGCTCTAGTTACTCCCGGTACTTAGTAAAATGGCTCGTGACTTCCGGGGGCATGCAATAGACAGGATCGACAGCGGCAAGCCCCGCGTAGCCCATCAAGCTCAACCCAGCAACTCCAAACACTGTGTGGAACACATCTGCTTCGTTGTTTGGTCTGTCGCTTATTCCTCCTTTGTCTAAATCCTGGCTGCTCAAGATAAAGTCCACTAGTTTGGGCTGGTCAATCCAGTGGAGTTTCCTTAATATTGCAAGCGACGATAACACCCACCAGCTATAACACACATCTGGTAGTTTTTCTGGTCTGCCGTTCAATCCTCCTTCATACTGCTTGCTGGCAAAAAAACGGTCTTGCTGGCGCTCACTGAGCCACCATCCAAGCAATTCCTGTTTGCTGTCACTGAGCCTGTCTAAGTTGTTGGTGATTGCCAATGTGCCCAAGCAAGTGAAGACCTGTGCCGCATGTGATTCTGCTCCCGGAACCATGCCAAACCCGCCGTCGAAATTCTGACACTTCAAGATGAAGTCAACCGCTGGCTCCACCACCTGTGGAGTTAGCGCCCCAAGGATACTTAATGATGAAATCGCATTGTACACAAATCGAGTATCAATTTCGCCAAATTTGTCACCTTGAAATGCACCATTTGGAAGCTGGTTCAGTTTGATGAATTGCACAATCTTCTCTTTGTCTAGCGGAGTCAATTTGCTGTCCAACTCGCCCAACATGACGAGGATTTGTAATGCTGAAAGTGTTGAAAGTAAATGGCTATCGTGTTTGGGGAAGGCACCAAACCCACCGTGACGCTCATCTTTGCAACTAAGTACGTATTTTACAATTTCGCCTTTGTCCAATGCTTCGGGAGCTTCCATGATGAATAAAGCTGTGAGCCCCCAATAAAGGCCGTTCATTCTCAAGTGCTCTGTCAACCAGTACTCATAGTCCCTAGTGTGCTTATTCAAGGCCACAATGTAGTCAATGTGTTTTTGCTTGTCGAGTGGTGGGGGTGATGCTGATTCTGATGCTGATGCTGATGCTGATGACAAAGCACACATATTTTTCTTTCTAAATTGAGTAACTGAGCTTGTCAAGTTTGCTTGGTAAGTTACTGATTATCCAGAGAATTGGCAGTAGGATTTGTAGCTGATCTGTACCTGCTCAATGCTGCGTACACTGTGTGCTTATAATATCTTGTGGCTTGTTCTTCGTAAAAACAGATCGATTCGATAGAAGCAGAAATGCGGTTACATAGCGATGGCGCGTATTATGTAACATTACAGCTTACCCTACTCACTATCCTTCTGGCTGAAAATTTTTAATCTCTTGCTTTCTTGCTCAAAAGCTGATTGAAAAAGTTGTCGGCGCTAATGTTTTGATGATGTTCTGTTTTCTTTCTCATGTATTTACTGTTTATCGACAACACCAAACAAAAAAAAACAGCAATTACTACTCAATCAGTATGTCAGGGATCTAGTTTCTAGACACTCGCTGCCCAGTAGTTATATGATACTTGGCAGTTGATAAACCCCAAAAAACTACAACGGACCACTAGCTTAATGCTAAGCTAAAAGCTACGAGTATTCCTTTCTTTGATGATGTTAATGATTTATGATTAATACCGATAAAACTAGTGAGTATAAAAATTACTTACAGTATTTTGGCTTTTTCAAAGTTTCTGATTATTTTTTAGCTTGCAATTGCTAAAAAATGATTAGCTTGTTAAAAGTACTAAACATCAACCTGGCGCCTCATTCCACATCTTCGTTGTTTTAACGGTTGTTCAATTGCTACTCAATGACCGACTTATGCATAGCATAGTATTCATTTTATGTGTTTAGCAAAATTGACTATAGTTACTGCCATTTGCTTTCGTTGAGGGCAATTGTGTGCGGATTGAGCTTTGGCTTTAAGTGTACTCACTTTTATAGCCAGCAGCCAAGTTGATGAATCGGGCTCATGAATCCTTTTTATTTACAAAGGGGACACTCATGTTGGTTCGCATTACGTTCTATGAAACATACTAACTAGTTATGTTAGAATTCATTTAAGTTTTAGTCCCTAATCACCCAATATCTCAATTATACAAATCAATAGCAATATTTCAAAATGACCAGAACTTCAGTTTTAGCCGATGCTTTGAACAACATCAACAATGCTGCTAAAGCAGGAAAGAGACAAGTGTTGATCAGACCATCTTCCAAAGTCATTATTAAGTTTTTGCAAGTCATCCAAAGACACGGTATGTTTATTTTACTATTACTTAAAATGTGACTGACAACTAGTGGCACGTATAATTGAAGCCAGCTTTTTTTTTGCATTTTCCATTAGCTTTTTTTTGACATCTCTTATAATTTTTTTATATCTTTTTTCTCTTCACACCGGGTTGATAACTGGATGGTTTGTCGGTCAGGAATATCTAATTCTCTGAATTAATAGTCCCTTTCTGTCTTTTAAGTATCCGGAAGATAAACTGTTGGCGAGTTATAATAATGATTGGAGCTGTTTGTTTACTCTAATGGTTGTTTAACTCCCTGCTACATTTTGCGTGTTGCATTTTTTTCAAAAAAAATTTTTTGTTTTGCTTTATTTAACATTTATTTCTCCTGCTGCTTCATCTTCACATTTGAGTGCCGCTGTCAATTACTTACTTGGATACTTTTTAGTAATCAAAACAGAATACTAACACAGTATAGGATACATTGGTGAATTTGAGTACATTGATGATCACAGAGCCGGTAAAATTGTTGTGCAATTAAACGGTAGATTGAACAAATCTGGTGTTATCTCTCCAAGATACAATATCAAGATTGATGATATTGAAAAATGGACAGATGCACTTTTGCCAGCTAGACAATTCGGATTTATTATTTTGACCACTTCTGCTGGCATTATGGATCACGAAGAAGCAAAAAGAAAACATGTTGCTGGTAAGATTTTGGGCTTTGTTTACTAGATTCATCAAACTTGTTTAAACGGTTTTTCTAGAGACTACCTAATCTGCTGTTTCAGCTTCTCAAAAAAACTTTTTTTTCTTGTCTACTTTTTCTCAATTTTTTATATTTAGTTTTTGTATCTAAGGTGAGGGTATTATTACTTGGTTAATTTATATATACATCAAAACAATGTATATTAATAATGGAACTTTTTTTCATTTTTTGAGTGATTTTCTATCTATATATAGTTGTAAGCAAAGTTTTTCCGTAATAAAAGCTGGCTATTTTCTTTTTCTTGTTCTCTCCACAATTTTAATGAAAACTGGGCTATTCAACAGGAACTTGTGGCTTGTGGCTTGGCAAACATACTAACAAATATAAAAATGGAAAAAAAAAGGCATTATTCCATAGTAATAGCCTAAATTTACATATTAAATATACATACTACATACAGTATTATACATTTGCATTCACGTTATTTTAATTTTAGGCATTTTCAATTCTTTTTTAAAAGCAAGCCTTCATTAATTCTTTTTAATTTCATCTTTTAATTATTTTGATAAAAATTTTAATCAATTCAGAACACTACATACCTAGTCTTCAATTAACGTCTATCGTCTAATATACGATAATAATGAATTCACTTCAACTAAAACAGAATCAAATGAAGATTCTGAAGTCTTGAATTCCTTTTACTAGAGGTACAGTATAACATTGAGCTATCTTAGTTTCACCAACTTTGTCACCATAGTGTGTGTTCCGTGGAGTAGCATGATTCCAGCTCAATATTATTATTCTCTCATACTTGTTGTTTCTGCTTGTTTTTGTTTTTTCCTCGTAAATCTTTTTTTCCGCTCGTAAAACTCTGTTGGCGTTGATGCAGTTGCTCAACACAATAATATTCGGACACTAGCAGGGACTGGTGAGTGCTCAACAGACGCTGTTAGTCACATTACACAGTATTAGTGATCTGTATTACCAACACCCCCTCCCACATTAAGATATGCCACCAGGGGCAAACCAAACAGTAGCTTCCCAACGATAAACCATTATTAGTAAAGCTTTTCACCAGTGTTGAAATACTGCCTATGGCAATAGACTCCGAGGAATAAAAAAAAAAAAAAAAGAAACGAGCTCATCGCAGCGGAAAAAAAAATTTTAGATTTGGTTTCTCGAGGAAATCGTTGCGAAAACACCATCATATGGAAAGCTATCTGTCTTTCCTTTTTTCACTCTGCCTTTTTGTAGTTGGCTTTCCTGATTCTTGCTTTCCTGTTTGATGGACATGACCAAAGCACAACAAATCTGCTCTAAGTTTTTATAACTGTTTGCTGCATGACCTATGGTACATGCACAGATCTACTTATAAGTAATTAAGCACCATTTATACCTACTTCTTTTATACACACTACTGTTGCTCTAAAAACAACTCTTTCCTAGCCCGTTTCGCACACCACATCTGTAACAAACATCAACCATGCTGGACAGCTCTCCTCAACTCACTTCGCTTCTAGATCTACCCACCGAGATCATCTTGCGAATGCTATCTTTGTTACCCAACTCAACTCTTTGCAACATTTCTCAATCTTCACAACATTGCAATAAACTCGTTTACCAAACCAGCCTTTATGCAGAAATATCCATCAGTGACTACAAAAAACTTCAAAGGCTACACTCTGAGCATCTTCGCTTTGCCCTGTTTGTCAAGAACATATCGTTTGATATCAAATCCATCATGAAGTCATATCTGCAACAGCAAATCAAACAGCAACAGCAACAACACGAACAACAACAGCAGCAGCAGCAGCAAGAGTTATCTTCAACTCCCGCTGAACATTTTTCCATAACTTACCCACTTCGTTCGTCTTCTGTGACTTTTCCATCAGCAGAAAAGACTTTAGGCGAGTATGATGACTATTTCGGCTACGCTGACAACTTTAGCGAGACCTTACTACTGCTGGTGCTGTCAAGACTGCTGCTGCTACTGCCAGTGCATGACGCACCTCTGCCAACATCAACTCAATCCCTGCACCCATTATCAACTTCATCTCTGAATATAAATGTTATTCAGCTACCACTGCCATCGGAGCTTATGGCTGAAATATTGGTGAATTTGCCCAAATTGGCCACAATATCACTTGCCAACATCACCAGAGATTTTTCATTTCAGTCGTTCGATACTACTAACAACAACAACAACAACAACAACAACAACAACAACAGTAATGCTAGTTTACAATTGCAGTCATTGACTCTTAGCAGCACTCACCAAGAGCATTTATCTTTGCACTTTGACCAAATGGTCCCCACGTTCATTTCCAGTGTTGAAACTCTAAGTGTTGATCATTTTTTAATTGGCCAAAGCACAATTGTTTCATCGTTTAAACCCTCACCACCACAATCAACATTAACATCAACATCGCATCGCCACATTCATCCTTTTTTACCGACCATACGCAGCCTCAAACTCAACAACATACAATTTTCGTATTCTTCATTTTCTCAAATAAGTACCATTTTGCCCAATTTAAAATCCCTTGTTTTGCAAAACATGCAGTCATTGTTCTGTTTACGTATTATTGATCACTATCCTAATCTTGAGCAATTAGCAATAGATTTTAATGCTCCGGTTTTTTTATATTTTAATCAATTTAATTTCGGCTATGATTTTTACCACTCTTCTTTTCCTTTTTCAATCACTGCTGCGACTCCTAGTCCTGATACTACTACATTGACAACAACAACTACTTCTACCGATGTCTCGACTACTGCAAACTCCTCAGCTACCGCAGATAATACCGCCAATTCCAGCACCGCCGACGAGGCCCTAAACAAAAATATCATTTTGAACGCTGCTCTTGCAGCTTCTAATTTAAATCCAGCCCTCATTCCTTCTCCTCTGCCTTCTCTTGCTTCCCCTTTCAACACAATAATTAACAATATTACTGAATACTACTCTTACGATGAGGTAAAAATATCTTATTTCCTAACCAACTTTATCAATGTTTTTTCGCCTTATTTCGTTTCGTCTATTGCTTCCCATCCGGGCCTTAAAGTGCTTGATTTGATTAATGTGAAGTTTTTAAATCTGTTTGTTAAGCCAATGGATCCAAATGAATATTATTTGAGTCATTGTCGTTATCATCAAGCACCAACTCCAAATCAAACTAGTACCTCAGCTGCACCGACACGGGCAACAACGGTGAAAGACGACATGAGATCTTATCAAGCATCCCATATCCAAGGTTTTAATCTATTTAGGTTTTTCAAGCTTATAAGCCATATCTCATCAATAAATTTTCATCTTGATGATGAATGTTCAAATTATAAGTCTACTGCGGGTTCTTTATCCGTGAACGAAAATGATTGGTTGAGTATATTAGATCCAATTTTCATGGCTTCGTCTTGTGATAGTGAGTTTGGTGACTTATATGATCTGGGGCCAAAGGTGAGTGTCTTTGATAGTAAGAATGATATGGTTTTTCTGCATTAGGTTTCTGTTTTGCTATTTTTTGGTCGCTAATTTTCTTTTATTATTTTTTTTTCTAATTTTTTTGGTTTAAACTTGGGCCTATTAATTTTTGTTTGATTTCACTTTATTTTCATTCTATAAAAATCATAATCATAATGTATAGACATACTTTTCGTTTATGCGTTTCGTAATTCGAAATATATATACACCTACATAAATTTATCTGTTTCTTACATAAAGCTTTCATATTTATACAACTACACAATATTATTCTAATTTTGGGCTTTATTTCTTAGTGTTATAATTGTAGAATGTTGTTTTTATAAAAAAAATGCCATGTGTTTGATCTGCACTAAACTAGCTGTAGTTCGGTATATACAGGACACAAGTCACTTGTTCATTTGCTGATGTTGGTCCAGCTTTTTTATGAAGTATGCAAATTATTTATTAATCCAACTTGTATCATAAAAAGTACAATAATCACAGCAAAAACTCTATGCCAATGTTTAGGTAAAATTAGCTTTTCCTATTCTCTTCTATCTGGCTCTATGTTACTATCTTTATCACTAAACAATATTGCATGTATCACGGCAGGCCGACACTGGAATGTGATGCTAGTAGTCAGTGGGTTGAGACACAACTCATTGGCTCTGCAGTGAAAAACAAAAAAATTGACTTGTTTGTGGCAGTTTCGTGTGCATGTTTGTGCTCTTTTTGAACATGGTGTCGGGTAGAGAGATCTTCAAAACATTCAAAAAAGCCGCGGATCTGGAATTTATATCTAACCAGCTGTCACTGTTTATTCTCTTTAATAATTTATAACAGAAATTTTTTTATTTTCCTTTTGTTCTTCTCTAAACATGTTGCTCTTTCAAATTTTTGATTATAGTTGAATTATTGGGTGGTGTAACCATCTATATTTAAACGTAAATTATATACTAGATGGTGCTTAGTAGAGAAATCTAGCTTGTGTGCCAAAAAAGTCCACTTAAACTCGTTAGCGCACATTCAATAGAATTTATCATCTCCCAAACTTTTTACAGTCGCATGAAAAAAAATAAAATAAAGAAAGATCCTTATATTCTGTATCATGTATTTATACTAAATTCATTTACTTGAGAAAAGGTATTAAACTGCAAAAATCGAAAACGGTGTTAAACTGAGAAAACAACAAAGACACAAACTTGCAAAAATAACCAAATTTTATTTTGGTGCTGGTGATTGGCTAAAAAATTGTTCTGGTTAATATCTGCTTTTCAAATCAAAAGAAGTGCAAAAAGACTGATAAAGAGATAGACTTACCTACCTTCGTTTTTAAACAAAAAACTAAAAAGACCTCCCTTCTTTTCATTAATGGACTTTCCTTGTTTTAACTTTTCACTCATTTGCTTGCCCCTTTTCGGATGATTGGTAATTTTTATTTTTTCTCCTTCTAAATACGGCTTTTGATTCACATCATAAATTTTGTAATTTGTATGTAGATCTTTTTCTGAAATTGGAACAAATCTGCCTTTTTTGCCAACAATTCCGGTATTCACTAACGATCTGACTTCTTGTAAGTCAGGAACTTCGGCTTGTGTAACAATATTATCATATAAAGGTTCACAATCAGTGGAGGTTGTACTAACCTTTGAAGATTTGAATAGTCCACTACCAGAACTGCCACCGCTCTCTTTTTCAATAAGGCTACTATCGTATGATACTGCCAGGTTACTAAATGCTTCTTTTAAAGCAACAAAATCCTGTCTTAAATGGACATTGCCTTCAGCATCGTATTCAATTAGCCCATAATTGTTCTCTTCTTGATGAAATTCGTACACCAAACCACCAGAAAAAACACCTGTCATTTCTTCAGAATAGATGGCCTCTACTTCCTGAAATTTACGAGGCATAACTTCATTGCATCCGTATTCCGAGAAAAATATTGGTTTAGTATAGTCTTGGTAGTCTTTGATAAGAATATCATATCCACTTGTTTGTATGTTTTGATTACCACACCCTAAATGAATTAGTAATTTAAGAACTGACGTTAACATCATGATTATAAAGACTCATAAGTTTCAACATACACTGATAAGAATTAACTCCATAAAAATCAATTGAAGAATCACCTGTACCGTCATCACACTGAAGATACTTTGGTAACGAAGTACGGAACGACAAATCATCCGCAGCTGAATACCCTATTGGAACAGCTCTTGGCCCATGGGAGGCCATATAGCTTTTCATGTCACGTACTAGTGCTTTAATAAATACTGGCGAAACCTAAATAAGTTGTTGAAGGTTAGTGATTGTTACCGACTTTCCCAGATAAGGCAAAATACATACTTTAGCCGATTTCCGATCATTAACAACTTCATTACCTGCAAAAAATGCTAAGGTATTATTATAATGTGAGAACTCTTGGAGAACTTTGAAGACGTGCTGGAGGTACAAGTCATTATAAGTAGTCCAAGGTTCATATCTGTTAAGGTGCTGGTTTTCTAATGGTGAATTGACGTCCAACACTAAATAGATTCCTGCGATAGCTAAAAGGGTCATGCACTTATCATGATCAAGATCAGGATTGATAGAGTATACGCGGATTGTCTTCCAAAGTTAGATTCCAAGCTCTAAAGGCAGTATAAGTAAAAATGTAAAGCAATGCTTAGCACTCACATTTATCCCCAAGTTTTGAAAAAGCAATATATCCCTAGAGCATGTTTCAACATCTGATAAAGGATCTCTATCATGACAAACACCAGAGGAACCCCCAGGCTGGTAATCAACACCCTTAATGAAAAACTATGAAATCGGTTAATGAAAATGGTCCATATAAGCTATGATAAAAAAATTTAAAAAGTATTAACTTACAGGTTGACCCGTATATGTATTTATAAAATGTCTTCCACGAATCTCTATCGGATCGACAAAGGCACTAGCTCGTAGCACATTGATAAAAAGTAGTATAGACAGTGTCCAAGCTTTCATGGCGCCAATTCCCAATATTAGAGCTTGCAGACTCAAATACTCATTGAAAACAGAAAAAACAGTACCAAACAGTAGTGGCGGCAATGAAATAAATGAAGATTATAAAAAAATGAGAGTTTCCATTTGTGGCATGTTGACCTCGCTGCATTATTTTGCTTATGTAATCGAAGTGCAGTAGCGGAAAAAAAAAATAAAGGTCAAAAAAATAGAAATGGCGATGGACCTCTCTCAATGCAGAAGATGCGCTACTTTCAAATAGATACTGCGACTTTAGGATACGTTTGACTAAGCAACTGTCTTTTTTTGAGCCAAAGATGAATATTGGCTTGAGTCTTCCTTCTTCACTCGAGAGCTCTGTACTTGCGAACGCTCCTTCCTTGGATGAAGATGTGAGGCTTTTGTTGAGAAAACTTGGAGAGCCAGTAACGTATTTCGGAGAAGATAAAGCTGACAGAAGAGCCAGGTTGATAAAATTACTAACTAGAATAGAAAATGAAAAACTTTTACAAGATTCATTAAGCCAGGCTAATGACATAACAATACAAGACGGTGGAGGGACAGAAGGCGAGACTCAGGATGACGAAATGGAAGATGATGAAGATGAAGAGTTTTGGACTCCAGGCCCCGAAGATCTAGTTGATATAAGGCTCAAATTATCAAACTACTCAATAAAAAAAGCAAAAAAGCGCATAATAAGGCAGCAAAATGAAGCACATGCCGAATTAATTGATACGTTGAAATATAGAAGGCTCGTCAATAAAGAAATTTCCAAGTTTGATTTGGTTGGGTCGAATTTAATGTCTACTAGAGCTGTATCAGTATCAAGATTCTCACCCAGTGGATCCAAGATAGCTACTGGTAGCTGGTTTGGTGATTTAAAAATATTGGATATTGAAACTTTGGAACCAGATGAATCAATTTCTGCACCAGTGAAGAAATATCAAGCCCAAGTACACAATAAATTAACAGGGCTTGATTGGCACCCAAAGGCAGATATTAGCAATTCGTCAAAAACGCTAAACTTGGTCTCGGCAAATTCCAACAATAATTCAATACAGCTTTGGTCTCTAGATAAGCAAGAACCCTTGTGTTCGCTTTCAGGGCATGAAGGTAGAATTGCAAACACAAAATTCCATCCTTGTGGGGATTATATTGCTTCTTCATCGTACGACAAGACATGGAGGTTTTGGGACATAGAAAAACAGAAAGAACTCTATTTGCAAGAAGGTCATTCAAAGGAAGTTCATGCATTATCTTTTCAGAAAGACGGTGCTCTTTTAGCCTCTGGTGGGCTAGACGCCATAGGAAATATTTGGGATCTAAGAACAGGTAAGGTAATAATGTCTTTGCTTGGTCACATTAAGGAAATTATGGCTATTGACTGGTCTGACAATGGGTATCAGGTAGCTACAGGTAGCAAAGATTGCTCAATCAAGATATGGGATTTGCGATATACATCAAATAAAGCTAATAACACCGGCTACAATGAGTACATATATAATGACAGTCCGCTATTTACAATTCCTGCTCATACTAAACTTATCTCAGACTTAACTTTTTTCCATGGTGGCAGCAGTATGGCCAAGTACTTGAATGCTAATGATAGCCGTATCGATGGAAGCTCCAGCTTTTTGTTGAGCAGCTCGTACGATGGCACTCTAAAAATCTGGTCTGCTGACAACTGGATTAAAGTGAAAACTTTAAAAGGTCACACTGACAACAAAATAATGAGTTGCGATATTAGTCCTATTGGCGATAAGATAGTGTCTAGTGGATGGGACAGATCAGTTAAACTTTGGTCTAATCTGGACTTTTTCTAAACTTAATATAAGCTTTCTCGAAACTGTCTGTATGTATTATAGCCAAAAAAAAACAAAAAAAAAAAAAATTAAATAAATTTAAAAAACTTTTTTAGCGTTTATTAAAGAAAAGTTTAGGTAACTATACTTATTATTGAGAATTAACGATAGTCAACAAAGTTTTCCATCCTGGACGCTCAAACAACTCAAAACACTCGTTCACATCATGCGTGATAGCTATTTTAGCAACAAGTTTCTCTTCATCTTTTGATAAGATTTCCAAGCTGAACAAATAACTCAACAAATGGAAATCAGATAAAAGTATAACCAATTCTCCAATATTGGTGTCATCGTATCTTTTACTAAGATTTAAGTGACGTGCCAACTCGAATAGATCCTGTGAAACACCAATAAATTGACGGTTTTCAATAGAAAATGGTTTTGACGAAACAAATTGAGGGGTAGGATTTTGTGGAAAACCGTGAGTTAGTGTCACTAACAAATAGTCATTAGGAAATGCAGGTTTTGCATTTTCTTTAACAACAATATTATATTGATTTCTCTTTTTGTAGAAAATGTCCGGTACGTAACGAGTGTGCGTCTTTTCATTAATGTACACCATAGACGGATGAGTAGATCCACTAATCAAATCTGCTTTAGCCAATGCTTCAGCCGAAGCACTGACTTGATAACTTGCCACTTCAATTTCTTGATTCAAATTACCAGAAATAACGCAAGTAACGAATTTTGAAGAATAAATGCCACTTGCTGAATGTTTTGTAAAATTTGGGTATTTGATTTGCTGTTGAGCAGCGAATATTACTTCAAGAGACGATAAAAAGTAAGAGTCCTTATGTCTTTTGCAAACAACAGTGCCATCACCATGACCTGCATCAAGCAAGTCTGTGAACACGACGCCGACTTTTGATAAACCGCATGCATTTGCCACTTTATCAATGTCTTTTTCATTTTCCCAAGGTAAACTTAATGTGATTCCATCTAATTCATCGTGCTGCGGAGGTTCATATATAGCCTCTACCACTGCCTTGATGCCCAATGGCACTAATGGATATTCTTCATACCGTCCATAAAGGTACCCTATTCTTTGTGTGCCAGTTTCTCTCCATGTGTCAATAAATGAGTTGATAATTGATGAGTCAGCAAACTCAACATGATCCACCATACGGAAATCCTGTGGCTGCAATGTAACCGCTGAAGGTTGACACTTCGAGCAAATACCTTCAGGCCAAGGTTTATGGCCACCAGTACATTTCTTTGCTACTTCAAAAGATTCTTCTTTAAGAGGCGGGATATATGATGTGCCGGTTTGCTTATTGGTTGCTTGGTTAAGTTCATTTAGGTGTGCATGGAAAGACTTATGTTTGATGCCATTTTGTTGCAAATAATCTTTGTCCCATGGGGGCAAAGGAGAACAATATTCGCACATACCTTGATCTGAGTGACGACATAAGGAAGTTCTTTTTCTGGTGATTAAGCCCTGTTGAGTATCAAGAGTGTCGTCAACGCTAAGCTGTTTGATTTTCTTGGGCTCTGTCGTAGGAATAGATGTAGTGGCGGCAAAAGGTGCAGGCTGAATTCCACTGGATTGTGAATTCTCGGTAACAGTTTCGCTGGAACTGTCTGCATAAGTTATAAACAACATGTCACCATGTCTAACTTGGTTAGTAATCACCTTGGGGTTTGTTTTATGTCTAAAAGAATACCAATACTCACTTTAAATTTAACTCAGCTGGAGTTCTGCCAACCAAGTTTTCAACAGGCTCGCCAGGAGTAGATGGTTGATTTGCCACCTTCACAGAACTGATGTCTATACTTTTCAATGATTTGAATAGCTTGTACTTGTTAGTATCCCTTTGCGCTTAATCAACGTGTCAATTCCATTGCAATCACCACAACCTAGTTTAATACTTACTTCTTCGAGGACCAATTTGAAGTCCTGATTTGCATCAGCGGTCACTCTGAACATCCCATCTTTGGATCTGAATCTGAGAATCTAAAAGTTACACGTTAGTCAACTTGAGCTAAAACAAAGTTATACAAAGTCTCATTGAGTTCGTTGACGTACCATTTTGCTGCAATTAGTCTTAGTTCTTAGGCAATTGTCCCTGAATAGCCCCAATTACTATCTGTCTCTATTGCTCTGCTTGTTGTGGTTTGCCATCAATTGGCGATTCTTGTCAACTATCGCTAAGCACCAGAATAGTGTGCAGGGTAATGCACGGCCCATCTCATCGCTTTAGCACTCCAGAAAAAAAAAAAATTTTTTTTCTCTTTTAGTATGCATAACGACATGAGCGAAAGAGTATAACGATCTTATAGGCGAGTATTCCCGTTTATACTAAGTCTACCCTCATTCTACACCAATTACAAGAAATTTCAGTCTAGCAAAGATGGAGAATACTCTAGTGCTTAAATGGAACGTCGTGGTGCAAAGGCTTCAGCTGTATAATGGCTCTGTGCACGAATCCAGCCAGCCCCATTTGCAGTTGCCGACGCCTGGCGACTTCCCATCTCTATCTGAATACTTAGATCACTTGGCTATAATATCGTTAGATCCAACCTATTCTTCTGCCATATTATACACTTTCAATGAACTTTACCTCGATATTATTGCTAGGTTAGTTACGATCACCAGTCTTGAGCAGTCGTTCAAAAAGCAAAAGAGCATTGACAGCTCTTTCAAGGATGGTATTTTTGTCTTGTACTCATTGGCAAAAAACATATCCATCTTCAACCCGAGCTCGTCCTCCAGCACAAATGCTTTGGTAGGTGAATTCTTGTCTGCGCACAATTTTCTTATAGATCAGAGTTTTCATGAAGATCAGGCCGAGCTAAACTTGATTTTAGTTAGCTTTTACAGACTTTTAAATCATTCAAATTCTTTCAGTCAATTTATCAGTTTAAAGTCATTAGATACAATAATAAAGGGAAGCGGATCATCAGTAATCAATAGATACATGGCTATCCTTATATTAGTTAAAGTGATGAGCTATTCAACCCAGAAAAGATCTGAACTTATAGACCAATACATTCATGACAAATCTTTTTTGAAAGGCCAGTTCGAAATGTATCAAGACTTTGACTATCTCTTTTTGGCATTATACGAGGCCAAGAGAAAATCAAACTTTTTATCGTTTCAAAAATCATCCCAAGCCATCTCCTCAAGTGCTTCTGATATTAACGACATAGTTGTGAAACAATCAGATCTTAGTTCTTCAATTAAGCTAGTTTATGGCGTGTTGATTCCAAGTTTAGGATCATCCACAGAACCCAAGGTCTCAGAATCAAGTTTTAATAAATTTGTGTCAATAGAATCTTCCATAACCACATTGGTTAAATTAACAAATAAGCTTTTGGTGGGCCAGCCAATCATTCTTTATGGTGCTAGTGGATCTGGGAAATCTCTTCTTTTAAACCATTTACATAGTTTGATCAAGTCCAATGATAATGAACTAGTAACTTTGCATCTTAATGACCAAACTGATATTAAATTATTGTTGGGGACTTATGTTTCCTCGCACGAGCCTGGAAAGTTTATTTGGAAAGACGGTGTTTTGACCAGCGCTGTCAAAAACGGCAAATGGTTGGTTATTGAGGACATAGATAATGCCAAAAACGAAATTTTGAGTATTTTCATTGGCTTAATCGAAAGTAATGCTTTGATCATCAATGGTAATGAAAAGATACCAATAAAAAATGGATTTCAAATTATAGGTACTATTAGCATGGATGACAACGACAAATTATTGAAATCTGTTAACGACTCACTAAAGGGCGAAAATTTAGCAGAGTTAGATCAGTTCAGATTTTGGCAGCAATATCTATTTGAAAACGCTGTTGATAATAAGAATGAAAATGATTTGAAAAACACTAATGGGCTTCCTGATTTAATTTCTTTGAATAAGTTTGATACCGTTTCCCACAGTGCTCCAACCCCTAATGAATTATTGTCAATATTAGCAACCAAGTATCCTGAGCTTGCCCGTAATTTGCCAAATAATATTTTATGGCAAAAACTCATTTCTTTATTTTATTATATGAAGTTCAGAATCTTTTCCAGAAAGTCTTTTGTTGCAATGAACAATGGTTTGAGTTTGAAGAAAATTGACAATTTTGAATTAATAAGATTGGCTAGCAGAATTGATTTACTTTTTAAACACAACAACAATCTTCACACAGATTTTGATGACTTGTTGGAGAAAATATTTTTTGAAGCTATTGATATTTTTACTTCTGGATTGCAAAACGATAAAATTAAAAATTTTCTCATCAACAAGATTGGTCTCTTTTTGGAAGTTCCATCCAGCAAAATTAACTTTTACGCAAACGCCGACAGCAACAAGTACGCCCCCGAATTGAAGATTTTTCAAAATGAAATAATGATTGGCAGAAATAAGTTGCTTATTGAAGAAATTAACGAAAAATATGCATCTGAAATGGAAGATAAAAAAGTTTTGACGAATTTTGCGCTCACGAATCACTCTTTGCAACTTTTGGAAAAAATTTCTATTAGTGTCAACCTTTTTGAACCAGTATTGTTGCTGGGTGAAACTGGGTGTGGTAAAACTACCATTGTTCAAAATTTGGCCAAATTATTCAATAAAAAGCTTGTGGTGCTTAATTTGTCTCAGGAAACCGAATCAAATGATTTGATTGGTGGGTATAAACCAATTCTCAACAAGCAAAAATCACTTATTATTCCAGTTCATAACAAATTTTTAGAATTGTTCAGTCAAACTTTCAATTTATTGAAGAATGATAAATTCTTGAAGATATTGAATAAAGAGTTCAAAAATGAGTCTTTCGGTAATGTTATCAAGTTATGGAGAAAAGCTGTTACTATGGCTTATGACTATATAAAGAAGCAAAAGGAGAAAATGAGCAGTTTTTATGATGACACCAACGATAATGATAATGTTAAAGCCAAAAAGAAAAGAAAGTTGAACGACAAATTGAGTCTACTCACGGATTGGCAGTCCTTTGAACAAGATATTTTGCAATTTCAAGTACAATACCAAAAAGCATCACAAGCAGTAAATTCGTTGCAGTTTGATTTTGTTGACGGATCCTTGGTCAAAGCTATTAAAAATGGTGATTGGGTACTTTTGGATGAAGTTAATCTTGCTTCACCCGAAACATTAGAGAACATTTCTGACTTGTTGAGTAATGACCCATTGCACAGAAAATTGTTGTTGACAGAAAAGGCATCCGAAGAAAATGATAATGAAGTGGTCATTGCAAACAAAGAATTTAGATTATTTGCTTGTATGAATCCATCTACTGATGTTGGTAAGAAAAATTTGCCGGACAACATTAGATCCAAATTCAACGAAATTTTTGTCGATAGTCCTGACAAAAACAGAAATGATTTGAGAACTATTGTCCACAAGTATTTGTGGAGACATCTTTCTGATGATGACTTCACGAACAATGAAATTATTGACGATATTGTACAGTTGTACTATGAAATCAAAGACTTGAATGATAAAAATTTTTTGGTTGACGGTTCAAAGAATAAAATCGTTGTCAATATCAGAATCTTATCCAGAGCTTTGGTTTTTACTTCTGACATTGTGAGAACTTATGGTATCAGACGCTCATTGTATGAATCGTTCAACATGATTTTACTCACATTATTGGATCTGAGCTCTCAAGACTTACTACAGCCTATCATTTATAAATATACCATTGGCAAGACTAAGAATGTGAAGGCTATAATTAATAGAATTCCACCAAGGCCAGCTCATTTACCTGAAGCTAGTGCGATCAAATTTGGCCATTACTGGTTAGAGAAGGGACCTTATGATGTGGTTGAGCAGCCCCATTATATTATAACGCCGTTTGTTGAAAAGAACTTGTTGAATCTTGTCAGAGCAACGTTAACCAAAAGATTCCCTATCCTTATTCAAGGCCCAACTTCTTCAGGTAAGACATCCATGATTACTTACTTGTCTAAAATCACTGGTAACAAAGTTATTAGAATTAATAATCATGAGCATACTGATTTGGCCGAATACTTAGGATCTTATGTTAGTGATACCAAGACTGGTAAGTTAGTGTTCAAGCATGGTCCATTAATTGAAGCTTTGAAACACGGTTACTGGATCATTCTTGATGAATTAAATTTGGCAAGCTCAGAAGTTTTAGAAGGTATTAATAGATTGTTAGATGACAATAGAGAAATCTTTTTAACTGAAACGCAAGAATTGATCAAGCCTCACAAGAATTTCTTGTTGTTTGCTACTCAAAATCCACCAGGTGTTGTTTATGGCGGTAGAAAATTTTTGTCTAAAGCTTTCAAGAATAGATTTTTGGAGCTCAATTTTGATGATATTCCACAAGACGAATTGGAAATCATTTTATGTAACAGATGTCAAATTCCTCCAAGTTATGCTAAAAAAATTGTCGCTGTTTACAAAGAGTTGAATGTTCAACGATCATCCAACAGATTGTTCGAGACAAAGAACAGTTTTGCTACCTTGAGAGATTTGTTCAGATGGGGTTCTAGAGAAGCTGTCGGATATGAACAGTTAGCCACAAATGGGTACATGCTATTAGCTGAGAAGAATAGAAAAGATGAAGAAAAGCACATTATCAAAAATGCTATTGAAAAAGTCATGAGAGTTAAATTGGACATTTCAGAGATATACAAATCTAAGTTCGATGCGTTTGGTGAAAAACTCATTGAGACCAACGAAAGCAAAGAAAATGTTGTTTGGACTGGAGAAATGAAAAAATTATCAGTTTTGATTTTGGAAGCTTTGGTTAATAATGAGAATGTTTTATTGGTTGGTGAGACAGGTTGCGGTAAAACTACGGTTTGCGACAATTTAGCAAGAAACTATTTTAAGCAGAATATGGTGTTCTTGAATGCTCATCAAAATATTGAAACTAGTGATATTATTGGATCCCAAAGACCTTTGAGAAATAGATCAAGATTGCAAGAGGCATTAAAAGCTAAGATAACTGAAGAGTTTATCAAGCACAAAATATCCTACGATGGTGATTATGATTTGAATGACATAGTTGAAGTTTATGAGAATCAAAAGGATGTGTTTCCTTCCGAGATTGTCGCAGAAATCGATAACTTACAAAAAAATTTGAAAGTTTTGTTTGAATGGAGTGATGGTCCACTTATTAACGCAATGAAAAGTGGTGACATTTTCCTATTTGATGAGATTTCATTGGCTGAAGATTCTGTGTTAGAACGTTTGAACTCTGTATTAGAGCCTGAAAAGACCTTGTACTTGACTGAGTACTCGAACGAGATTGATCAAAATTTGATTGTTGCATCCAAAGGTTTCCAGTTCTTGGCTACCATGAACCCAGGCGGTGATTACGGGAAAAAAGAATTGTCTCCTGCTTTGAGAAACAGATTCACTGAAATTTACGTTCCATCAATGTCTGATTTTAATGACGTTGGCCTTATTGTTAACTCGAAACTTGATGACGAAGTCAAATTTGTTAGCGAGATGATAATCAAGTTTTCTGAATGGTTTAGCATTAGATTTAGCACTAACAATTCTTCTACTAACAATGGTGTAATTTCCATTAGAGATATATTAGCATGGGTGAATTTCATCAATAATGTACATGAACAAGTTGGTATTGAAGCTGCGTTGCTTCATGGTGTCTGCATGGTTTTCGTTGATGCTTTGGGTACTAACAATACCGCTTACCTTGCATCTGATCCACAGAGATTAGCTGATGTTAAGACTTTATGTATCGAAACGCTCTCCCAATTTGCCTCTATGAAGTTGCTTGATATTTACCACCAAGAGGCCAGTGTCTCGTTGTTAGAAGATCAGTTAGTTATTGGGTTTTTCAAAATTCCAAGAAGAGTTGCCGATGATTTAAGCACTGGAAAATTAGCATTCAACTTGCAAGCACCAACTACTGCGGTCAATGCTATGAGAGTTTTGAGAGCCATGATTATCAAAAAACCAATCTTATTGGAAGGTGACCCAGGTGTCGGTAAATCCAGTCTTATCGATGCGTTAGCTAAGGCCACCAATAACAAATTGACTCGTATAAACTTATCCGATCAAACCGATTTGGTGGATTTGTTTGGGTCCGATGCCCCAGTTGAGGGTGGTAATTTTGGTGAGTTTGTTTGGAAAGATGCTCCATTTTTGAGAGCTATGAAACAAGGTGAATGGGTTTTATTGGATGAAATGAATTTAGCTTCTCCTTCTTTATTAGAAGCGTTGAATAGTGTTTTTGATTTTAGACAAAAGGTCTACATTCCTGAATTGGACCAGGAATTTACATGTCATAAAAATTTCAGAGTGTTTGCTGCTCAAAATCCCCAATACCAAGGTGGTGGAAGAAAAGGGTTGCCAAAATCTTTCATCAACAGATTTACTAATGTTTACATTGGTAAACTTAACCATATTGATATGGAACTCATTTGCAAGCACATTTTCCCTGAAATTTCAGAAAGTACTATTTCGAAGCTCATTAGACTTATTGGTGAGCTTGAATCTGAAATCAACATTAAGAAGCGTTGGGGTTTGCAAGGTGGTCCATGGGAGTTCAACATTAGAGATATCATCAAGTTTTTGGATATTAATGGTCCAAATGCTTTGAATTTGGTGTTCGCACAAAAGTTTAGAAGCTCCAAGGATCGTGAAAATGTTTATAATCTCTACTACAAAATCTTTGGGTCTTTGCCTACTCAAGGCTCTTATTATCATAATGATGATACTATGGTCCAAGCAAACAGCTCAGTAGTTACTAAAGAACAACATACTGTGTTTGCAAACGAAAATTCATTGATACCTCTTCAATCTAACAATGAACTTTTGGAATCATTGTTCACTGCAGTTCAAAAATCATTTCCTGTACTTTTAGCTGGTCCTACTTTGGGGGGTAAATCCGAATTGATACGTTTTGCGGCAAATTTAATCGGTGCTAGATTGGAAACTGTTCATATTCACAATGAAATTGACATTGCAGACCTTGTTGGCGGCCTTGATCAATATCATTTGAACAAAGAATTATTGCCAATTCTCCAAGACCTTGAAATTTATTTGGGAGTGTTATCCTCAAAGCTTGCAGATAGCGCTACGATTTCTTCAATTTACCGTTTCTTAGATTACCTTGTATCTTTTAAACATACATTATCTTTGAAACCAAATGCTGATACCTCAAATGAGCAAAAGTTGACTGAGCTCATTGATAACTTTGAGCCTTTGTTAAAAATTGTTAACAATGAAAACTTGAATGACTTTTTGGTTCATTTGAACAAGATTAAAGCCAAAAAAGGTAAGCAGTTTCAGTTCTTCGATGGTATATTAATTGACGCTTTGGAAAAGGGTTATTGGCTTCATTTGTCAAATATCAATTTGGTTAACTCGTCTATTGTTGATAGACTTAATTCCTTGACAGAACATAATGGTGTTCTTGTCGTCAGTGAAAGCAGTTCCATTGATGGCGAACCAAAGATTATTAAACCACATCCAAACTTTAGATTATTTTTGTCTATGAATCCAAAGTATGGAGAACTTTCTAGAGCTATGAGAAACAGATGTGCTGAAATTTACGTTGAAAGTTTTGCTAATAGAGCAACTGAGTTGGATAAACTATTTTTAGGTTTGATTGATCTGCAGTCATTGGGTGACATTGCTGAACCAAATATTGAGACCCAAATTTCGAATTTAACTGTTGGTGAGATTTCAGGGAACACTAAGGAATTTTACTCAACATTCAATGTCAGTTCAAAAGAGCCAATGATGAAATATTTGTCACTTGTGGTGGATATTCTCTCACAAGACTTGCATGATTTGGATATTAAGTCAAGAATTGCATATGCTGTGGCTTCTTTCATCCCAATCAACCTTTTTAACGAAATTCAAGCTCTTCAGAGATTTGTTGATACTGTGGAAATTTGTAGTTCTAATGATAAGTTCATTCTTGAAAGATTGATCAAGTTCATCAAATTTTTACGTGACTATGGAGTTGCAGAGAAGATTATCAGCTTGTATCAAGAAATGACCCCAATTGTGAGTCAGAAACTTGCTTGTATTAACTCACTTACTGTTTCTGATAATGATATCAACCACATAATCACGTTCAATTTCGTGCAATCTTTGTATGACTTCTTTGAGTTTGTCGAAAAGTTCCAACAATACACCGTCATAGCAGATTTGGAATCGGAAAGATATGCTCTTATTAATGATATTTATACTTCGTTAAAGGCAATCTTCATTCTGGGATTTGCTGGTGAAGAAGCTAATAAATTGATCTCTGATATTGCTATATATGGGAAATTAGCCGTCAAGGTCAAAGAACCTGAAAAATTTAACTTTATCATTGAGCAAATCAAAGAGTGCCTAGCAAAAGTTAGCTTGGTTGCCCCTGAGCTTAGAATTGAAGATGCTAATATAGAGGCTATCTCAACTTTTAATATCGCCAACTCTGGTTCTATGACAAAGTTATGGAATCATTTTATCATTTTACCAGCTGCCATTGAGCGTTTGCTTGGCGCTTTACCTCCTGCATGGAAGTCATTCATCACTGTGGAATATCAAAATGGTTGGATAAGCGGAACATCACTCGATCTTCAAAAATTCAAAGAATCTCAAAAGTTAGCAACTAATTCCAAAAAGAACTATTGGATAGATGAATTTGCTGAATTGTTTAAATTAATTGAAGCTGCTAATACTTCCCAATCAAATTTCCATATTGATGATAGATTTTTGATGCTTGCTTTGCAAAGTGGCAAAAGTACTATATCTTTGAGTAACAGATATATTGGTAAATTAGTTAAACCTTATCCATTCATCTTAGAGTCTATGTTTGCAGACAATACTTTGGGAAGCGATCCTGTGCTCAAAGATGTTTTTCAAAAAGCGTCTGATTTGAACGACGTTCCTGGATCTGAAATCAAGCAAGCAATCAATGACGTTAAATACTTATCTACTGAAATCATTGCAAACTCTAGCGTGATTATTAGTAATCAGTTGGTCTATTATCAAAAGATCCTTGCTAGTTGGTTGAAGGAAGTTCTTGTCAGTCAGGTTAGCAAAGATGAACTCTTGGTGGCCGAAATTGAAGCTGCTTGGCTTGATAATAATAAATTGGAATCAGTGCTTTCAAATATTAAAGCTAACAAACAGTACACCCATTTTTACAGCACTATTGAGAAATTTTTTGTGCCTGCAATCCTTGCTGTCTTTTCGAAAAACGTTAGTTATGAAAAGCTTGGCAAAGCATTCATCTTTTTCAGTTCTGGTCTTATTCATCTTTTTATGCCTAGCTCTCCATACGATCCAGCTATTTGCGAATTTATATTGTTCGACTTCTTCACTATCAAGAAAAAAAGCATGGAACACTCTAAGTCTGCAATACAAATTGTTAGAAGAATTTTGGTTGGTGACAAAAGTATCTATTTTGAGACCACTACTGGCGAACCTATTGAAGAGCCAGCAAAACCAAGAGTTCAAAGACCCCAAGAAGGATCAATTCAAAACTTGTTTGAGGAATGGTCCGCATTTATGGACTCTTCTGTTGGTCAAACTGCTGTTGAAAAGCTTTTAACATCTCTCCAATCAGAATCTAACAGAGAAATTTTAGAGAACAAGATTAGCATGCTTCATAGAAGTACTGAGCGTTTCTTATTCAACTTAAGCGAAAACTTTGTCTCTTACACAGATTTGAATTCTATTTTCAAGGGCGGAATTTTGGGCTTGAATTTTGGGTTATCCTTGGTTTTGATGCAAGATAAACAGAACCGTTGCCAAGCAGAAGACGCTTTGTCCAGTTTAATAAACTTTGAGTCATTCTTCCAAAACAGTAAAGATACATTAGCGGTTCTCAAATCTTTCGCGTTCTACTACAAGGATGAGATTCATACAGATTCCCATTTGGAACATGTAAACAAAATTTTGCTTGAAGCTTTCAAGAGATGGAAAATCAACATCACCAAGAAAGAAACTGAACAAAGAGAAGCAGAAAACATGTACAAGTTTAGCGGTCAGGAAGAAGATGACTTTGAAGATGCATACAAAACATTATTTCCCTCCTGGGATGAAGATGAAAATGAAAATGAAATTGGTGTTGAACAGAAGACTACCGCCAGTGCTTATGATGCAATTGAGGGACCTTTTGTTAACACCGTTTTTGCACAAACATTTTTGGACCCTGTTCAAGATTCTATTTTGAATGTTGTTGAAACCCTTAATGAAACCAGCACCAAGTCGCAGAAGGCTAAGCTTTCTGGAACTGCAAGTCCATCAAAGGTTTCTAGTTTGTTGCATAAATTATGGAATGTTATCGCTAGTCATGAAACAAGAGAACTCGACAACTCAGATTTCTACTTTAAGCCAAACTTCTACGAATATGGTAGATGTTTGAGTGTCATTAATGATATTCTTGCTGAAGTGTCACGTTTGCTTGAAACTGCATCTGATAATGCCACTTTATCAAACATTCTTGTTGCTTGTACTGAACTCAGAAGCTTTTCCTCTAATACTACTCTTGCTAGATTAATTGTCAAGCTTGAACAAATCCTTAAGTTTTTGGATGAGCTGATTAAATATTCCAGTGGCACAAACAAGAAGACTATGAATGGTTTTGTTGATAGAATCACTCAATTGGTTGTCAGTTGGAGACAATTAGAATTGGCCTCGTTTAACAAATTGTTTGACAACGAGCGCAAACTTATTGAAAAGAAATTAGATGAGAGTTTTTACTTGCTCTTTGAACTTCTTGTCGTCGGTTATGCTAACAATGAAAAGCAACCTGAGGAAGTTGTTTCCTTGTTAAATTTGTTTATGAGTAACAGTTCACAAGGTGAGTACAGAGGCAAGTTAAATTTGTTGAAAGCATTCAGCAGGTACATGAAAACTTCGTTTGACAAAGAAACTGAATTGATTGATAATATAATTATGTTCTACGATCAGTTCCTTCCGATAATCACAAAAAATATTGACAACACTAGGGAAAGGCTTACTAAAGAAATCAACGAAGTGATTTTGTTGGCATCTTGGAAGGATACAAATATTGATGCATTGCATGAATCATCCAAGAAATCTAGAAAGAGTCTTTACAAGGTAGTGAGAAAATACCGTGCTGCTTTGACTCTTAGTGTTCACAAAATGATTGATGAAGGTCTACCATACGAGCTCAAGTCTGATGAGAATGTGTCTTCTGGTGCAGATGTAGTTAGTTCTTGCAGCATTGTTGACTTCACTCTTAATACCAAAAAATGGAAGCAACAGTCTAAACTTTTGACTAATCTTGAAGGTTTCATTCCAAAAGTCAGGCAAGTTAGTAATGAATTACAGAAAGAAGAGTTACCTGATCTTTATGAATTTTGCGTTTCTACGTTAAGTGAAATGGACCGTTTAAGAAAAGCGACACCAAGAGAATTAACCGAAGCAAACAAAAAGGTGGTTAGTACTTTGAAAACCGAAAAACGTGTCTTATTAAGTTCCGTTGTCAAAGAATTGAGAAATATGGGCTTAAAAGTGCAAGAAGTTCAACAGTATAAATTGACTGTTACTGCAATTTTGGCCAGAGCAAAGTCAATGCTTGAACTTCATCATATTGACGACAGTCTTTTTTTTAGAATTTTGGATCTTTTGCCAAGATTGAGAAATGCTGTTGCTAATTGTGTTGAGGATGTCCCAAGAGACGATGTTTTTAAAGGGCTTGCTATTGCTGAGCATTTGACGTTTTCTTTGTTTTCCTTGAGAAATCCATTGAGAAATGTTCTCGAGTCCAAAGAGACTTTGCACAAGCAAGTTGATATTATTGCCAAGATTGCTTCATTTTCAGCCACTGGTGCTAAATTAGTAAAGGTTTCTTCAGAAGCTAAGTTAAGAGAGCAAAAATTTGTTTTGGTGACAAAGTTCCTACCTAAGCTTTTGGACTTTGCTGTTGATACCATTGATAGAAGTGTCAAATTGGGTCAATTGAAGTTATCTACTAATGAACTAATTAGCGTGCTTAATGACATTAAGAGAGACTTTGATACTCTTTACATGGACTATTCATCTAGTAACAATAGTGCTAAGCCACTTCTTACTGAAGAAAAGATTGCTTTGTTTGACAAATTTGATCAATCATTAGTTGATTGCAAAACTGCTTTGGACAACTTTGGAAGCAAGTACAAAAGCTTATCATTTGTTTCCCAGCTTGTTTCTGAATGGTTAGAATACGAATTTAACTTTGCCAAATCGAGCGCTGTTGTTGCAGATGAGAATGTTGCCGACTTGGATACAACCATTGATAGTGTACTTGATTTGAGTAAATCTATTATTGTTGCCGTTCAATCTGTCAAGAAGACTTTATCTGAAGAAGTCAGTGTTGATACTGAAAGATATTTCTTGAACACTCAACAGAAATATGTTACTTACAAGAGTTCGCTATACACTGACCAAATCTCCAGTAAGTTTGCCAAACTTATTGACTTAATCTCCCATTCTGAACATAATAGCACTTTAGTGTCTATGATCAGATACTTTTTGCCACTTTATGCTGAATACTACAACTTTGTCGCCATCGTTTCTCAAAGATTCGCCGACAATTATTTATCAGTAACCAAGTCCACTTACATTTTGTCCACTGCATTGTACAGACTAGCTACCGAAGGGTTCTGTTCTCCTGAAGAACCATCTGATAAGGACGATGAACAAACCGAGTCGGGATCTGGCGGTGGTCTCGGTGATGGTGCAGCATCTGATGCTAAAACCAATGATGATCTTGATGAAGAAGACTTGGATGATGATGCATTGACTGCAAACAAGGATGATGATGAAAGAGATGATGACAAAGATGACCAAGCCGATGATCGAGAAGAAGACAAAGCCATTGACATTGAAGGTGACATGGAAGGCAAGAATGAAGACATGGAAGCCCAAGATGATGAGAATGATAATAAGGATGACAAAGATGATACTGAAAACTTAGATGAAGAGATTGATGATCTTGACGAGCTTGACCCAAATGCGATTGATGAAAAGATGTGGGATGAGGAGACCGAAGAGAATAATAAGGAGAAAGATTCTGAAAACATGCCAGATAATTCTAAGCCGGACTCTGATGATCTTGAAGCTATGGAAGATGATGCTAAAGCAGGCGCTGATAATGACAACAACGAAGCTGCCAATGAGGAAGAAAACGAAGCCGAAGATAAAGAAAATGACAAAGAAGGTGATGATGAAACGAACGAAGAAGATGAAAACGCTGACAATGAAGAAGACGTTGGCCAGCAAGATGACGAAGTTGTGCAAGATGATAACGAAGAGTTTGAAAACAATGTTCCTGAAACTGAAGCACTTCAATTACCTGAAGATCTTAACTTGGATAATGAAGAAGATGATGGTAAAGAGGAGAATGATGTCGACGATGAGCAAATGAACATGGACGACAAGATGGACGAAGCCATTGATTTGGATAATGAGGAGGATAATGAGAAAAAGCAAGAAGAACAAGAAGGCGAAAATCAGCAACCGGAAGATGACAACAATGCTGAACAAGATGAAGAGATGCAAGAGGATCCATTGGAAGGCGAGACTCAAGAGCAGGACAAAGAAGAGAAAGATGAAGGCGAAGGCGAGGAAGAAGAAGAGGAGGAGCCAGCTGACGTTGGTGAGGCTGAAGATGATGATAAGAACAAGACTGACAACACTAAAGATCAAGGGATCGATGAAGCGGATGACGAAGGTGTTGAAGGTATTGATACTGAAGCTAACAATGATGAAAATGTGGACACTGAGGCATCAGCAAAGCAAACATCTGGAGAAGAGAGGGAAGGCGCTGATGCTGCTAATGACAATGCCGATAATGCTGGTCTGTCTGGTGCCCTTCACCAACAACAATCTGACTCAACTAAGCATGAACAAGGTGACGAAGAGCAAAAGGAACAACAAGAAAATGAGAAATTGAAAGGATCCTTAAAACAACTTGGCGATTCTCTTAATGAGTTTTACAAGAGATCCGAAGACATTATTGACTCCAATGAAGTTACTAACGAGGACCAACAAGATAACAATTCTGCAGAAAATCCAGATCAATTTCAACATTTAGATGATGCTGATGAGAAAGATTTTAAGCAAGCCTTGGGTAATGCCGATCAAGAGCAAGTTGAAGCTATTGATGAAGATATGCAAATTGATGAGCAAGATGACGATGAACAAAAAGATGGCGAAGAAAATGATAAAAAGGAAGGACAAGAAAATTCTGCTGAACAAAACACTGATGCTGATGAGGATGCTGAAATTCAAGGAGATAAGCAAGTTGCTATGGATGAAGAGTTGGACACCAATAAGCAGGATATTGAAGCTAAAGACTCCAAAACAAATGAAGAGTTGGAGGATAAAAACAGCATTGAAGATGAAGAGTTCAATTTGGAGGGTGGTCTTGACGAAAACGAAGACAGCGAAGAAGAAGATGATGAATTAATGGATGAATTAACTGCAGCTGAAGGTCCAAAGATTGTTGATTTGGAAAAGGAAACTGATTTTGAAGTTAATCCTCCACCAATTACTTTTGAAGATGCTTCCAAGTTATGGCAAGAGTCTGAATTTGCCACCAATGAATTATCTTTGTTGCTTTGTGAGCAGTTGCGTCTTATTTTATCACCAACGGTGGCTACTAAGCTCAAAGGTGACTATAAAACTGGTAAGAGATTGAATTTGAAGAAAATTATTTCTTACATTGCTTCTGATTTTAAAAAGGACAAGATTTGGTTAAAACGTACTAAACCGTCCAAGAGAAGCTATCAAATCATGATTTCCATCGATGATTCGAAATCCATGTCAGAGAACCCAGAAACCGTTAAGCTTACTTACAACACCATCAGTTTGGTTTCTAAAGCTCTTACGCAATTAGAGTCGGGTGATTTATCAATTGTGAAATTTGGTAAGGATACCAGCATCATTCACAATTTCAACAAGAAATTTGATGCTAGATCTGATGGTCCAAAATGCTTCCAATGGTTTGGTTTTGATGATACAGTTACCAACATGAAAGACTTAGTGGAGAATTCTATTGAAATTTTCAACCGTAATACCGGAGCTGCTTCCAATAGCGATTTGTATAAGCTTGAAATCATCATCAGTGATGGTATTTGTGAAAGTCATGAAGAGATTGCCAGATTGGTTAGAAGAGCTAAAGAAGAAAAATTGTTGATTGTGTTTGTTATCATTGATGGGTTGAATAAAAATAAAGAATCAATTACTGACATGAGTCAAGTAAAATATGAGATGGACGAGTCTGGAAACATGAACATGAAGATTGATAAGTACTTAGACTCATTCCCATTCGAGAATTATGTCATTGTGGATCATATTCAGGAGTTGCCTGAGCTGATTTGCCAAATTTTGAGAACCTTCTTTATGAGCAGTGTTTGAAATTATTGCATATTATTTATTTTTTGTTGCATATTTTTTTAATTATTTTTTTATTTTTCTTTTTTTCTATCTTTGTTATTATTTATTAATTTTTATTTATACTTATTATTATTTTTACATAAATTTTTGTTACCGCATTGAACTACATTATCAATTCTATAAGAAAAGCACCTCAGTCAAAATACATCAAGGGATTTTTAATTAATGCTAATAAATTGAAGATTATTATTGAATTGTTGATGGGTGATATTCCAGACTTAAAGATTTTTACCGATGTAAATTGTCACAAATCATTAAAACCATATATGGAAATTACCAAAGCTGTTAGAC
>JXWR01001370.1_pt1 | contig 28727 bp, 15 predicted proteins | sample 315541 | NCBI WGS metagenome assembly JXWR01 (sample SAMN03273951, study PRJNA271842) | soil metagenome | isolation source: rice field ambient CO2 | place: India: CRRI Experimental farm Cuttack,Odisha-753006 | collected 2013-12-17
TGTAAACCTGCTGTTTATTAATCAGATATTTAGCAAACCAGCAGACAGGATGCCTGACAAAAGTCGACTAACAACGCATGCTTAAAAATTTCAGCAGGAGCATACCAAACAGAACTCTACTGGTACTACAGCACTGAAAATATAAGGAATAAAAATTGTTCTATCATATCTCATTAAATGCCAATAATAACATAGCTATAAGACACTTGAATAATTAAATATTGGTTTTCTCTTTTGAACATTTCCTTTTTTAAACAAGTGTTTACAAACCTCTGATTGCTCTTTTCTTTGGCGGCGAAGCCACGGAGTTAATCTTATTCCCCAATTGCAACATCTTTCCAAATGGCTCACTGTTCAAATTTTCACTACTTATATTCAACGTGGTGATTGATTCAGTATTTGCGTAAAGTGAATGAACAAGCTGTTTTAGAAACAATTCATCGTCTTTATAGATGCTTGATTGGTATTTATTCTGAGCAATTGTGCTAACAACATCATCAAAAATCTGAGTAATAATGCTTAAGTCTTGATGATGATTATTTTTATTATTAGACAGAGTAAAATCTAAAGTGAAGGATGTTGAGTTGACGGATTTTTGCAAACTGGAATTGTTTCCTTTTATGTGAAATAATAAGAATGGTACCGAGTTTGCCGGTATCTGCATTTCGCGAATTTCACTGAAAGCTAATGTGTTGTCTTTTGCTAATGATAGTGGAATGATTGTGGAAGTGGAGACAATGTCTCTTTTGCCAATGAAAATTGTAGTTTCTTCTTGTTTGTTTTGTTGCGTCTCTGGTATCTTGGTGCCTTTTGTTTGGTCACTATCATTTCCATTATTATCGTCGTTCTTGTCATTATCTCTGTTTTTGTTGGCTAGCATATCCATAAACTTATTGTCCGTTGCTGAAATAGCAAGACACTGGAAGCTGAAATTAAAACTCCAACCACGAGGCTGAAGCTTCTCAACATATCTTTTTTTCAAATGTTCAAAATTTTTCTTCAACAACAACAGTAAAAAAGGCCCATACTTGTGTGATGTTTGATCGCCTATTATCATTACTGAAGTATTCAAACATTTAAATGATTCTTCCAATAAGCAGTCAAACTCCTCACACATTTCATCATCTGAAAGAGGCTTAAATATTTTGGAAACGGTGAAGGATTCGTTGTTTATAGTTAGTTGTTCAATGCCATTGTTCTCGTTGCGGATATGGTACGGTGATAGACTGGAATAGGTATTATCATAACTAGTGGCGTCACTACTGTACAATATCCTCACATAGACTCGTAGCTTTTCCAATAACGATTGAATAGCAAATTCGGTTCTGCGTTTTAAGAATTTTTCCTTTTTTAATTTAGCTAACACTTCATTGTTGCTAGCTTGATACTTGTTGAATTCGATTTCCCATTCATTGACCACGTTTTGCTTTTCACTATTTCTGTTCCTTAGTATACCAATCTCACTGTTGAGCTCATTGATGACTTCTGTTGTTGACAGTTTATTGGTTTCCAAATTTCTTATCAGTTCTTCTAATTGTTCAATTTTGCTTCTTCCTTGATAATATGTCTCCATTATCTTGTCCAAAGTTTGTTTTTCTTGATCTATTTGCAATCTTTTTGCTTCTAGTGTCTCTCTAGACAGCGCAATTCTGCGTTCCATTTCTTGTTGTTTCTTATTGTACTCTTCATTTAGATGGTTTTCTTTATCTTCTATTAGTAGGTTGTTTTTTCTTGTCACCGTTTCAATTTTATGTCTGAGCTCTGCAATGTTGCTCTTTAGATGTTGAATCTCACTTAATGTCTGCGTACTATTGAACAGCTGTGCTTCTTTTAGTTTCCCTTCACATGCGGTTCTAATCTCATTGATTCTTCTTCTCATCGCATGTTCTTTCTCCTTGTATGAAATATTCAACTTTTCTACTTCAAGCTCGAGTTTTCTATTTTGAATCTCATTATTATACTCGAGCTCTTTATCTACATTTTGAAACTTTGCTTCCAATTCTCTAAGCTGATGTTTAAGTTTGGTCTTATTGGCACTTAAACTGACTTTATCACTGTATAAATTGTTTAATTTGGCTGAATTTTCTTTGATTTGTTCAATTATTTCTCGTAATTTTTGTTCTTGCTTTTCAATCTGCTGAGTGTAGTATTTATCCCTTTCAGAAAACGCGACGTCTTTGCCATTAGTAGCATTTCCGTTTCCATTAGCATTAGTAAAGCCACCTTTACTAGCATTATCCCTATTGCTAATACTATTGAAAATGTTATCTCTCCTGCTTGTGAGACTGGAGGCTCTTGGAGTTGTGGTTTTCATCCTGATGGGCGACCCTAAGTCTCGCACCGGGGAAGCGTTCAAGTAACTTCTTGAAGAAAAAGATCTCCAGTCCGAGCTCAACCCACTATTACTTCTGTGATTGCTAATTCTGTTTTCGTTTTGATGAATGTTATTATTGTTGCTATTATCATTGCTAATGCTTTTAGTGGGCGATGAGTTATAGATCGGACCACTGGTGATTCGTTTATTGAGCAGAACTTGAGGCTTTTTCAACTCTCCATGTTTCGTATGCCTTAGTGGTGAGGCCATGACTGCGTGTTTATGGAATTTTAAGTGTGTTGATTAGATCCAATTAAGGGTAAAGCTAAATTTAACGGCTTCTGATTTGGCGTATCTCTGTATGGTCTTTCATTTCTTTCATTACCGATAACATTTTCCAGAGTTTATTTATTTACGTTTGGTTCAAGAAGAAAACACGCTTTTGTTTACCTTTCACACATATCTACTGATAAATGCGTTTCTATACATTGTGATGCATTGTGACGCATGGTTTACTTTTTTCTTTCCTTAATCCAATAATAGCACAAACAAGTTAATTTGCTGATGAACGTTTAAGGTTAAACTACTCTTGTGGCGAAAATTTTCAAGTGTTTGTACTACTAAATCTGACAGGTATTGTAGCTATAGTATATTATTGGCAAGCAAAAAGAGGAATAGAAATCGAAGCGCTAGAAAAGAAAAGAAGAAAAAAGTGAATAAAACTGAAAATAAAAACTATCTAATACATGATGAAAATATTTGAAAGGCAGCATTCTCTTACTGTTTAAAACTGTTTATCGCCTGATAGCCGATTTATTTATTCTTTCTCTCTCTCTTGTTTTTTTTTTCTTTGTTCATGGCTTACATCTGCCGGTGAATCTTGGGTACAAGGAACAATCTCTGACAGTGAATCTCTTACACAACCAAGCCAAGATTCTTTCAGTACCTAAACCGTAACCACCGTGTGGAGAAGTACCGTATTTTCTTTGGTCGCTAAACCAGTAGTATGAGGCTGGATCAATACCTTCTCTCTTGAAACCTTCAATTAATTCATCCAAGTTGTCAATTCTCATGGAACCACCAGTGATTTCACCAACAGTTGGCATCAAGACATCAACAGATTCGGTGACTCTTGGATCATCTTGGCATTTCTTCATGTAAAAAGATTTGATTTCCACTGGGAATCTGGTCAACAAGATTGGAACGTTCATAGCATCAACCATCTTTCTTTCAGCAGCTTCAGCAATATCGTCACCAAAAGTAAATTCTTTGTCTTCTTCGTTTTTGATACCGTGTTGGTTCAACCATTCCAAGGCTTCGATGTATTGCAATCTCTTGAATGGCAATTTTGGAGCGACGAATTCTGGATGCAATTGTTTAACCAATGGGCCGGCAACTGGATCCTGCAAAACGTAGTCAATCGTCTTAACAATAACTGTTTCGATGTGGTCCAACAATTCTTCAAAACTCAAAAAGGACAATTCAGCTTCAATGTGAGTATATTCAGACAAATGTCTTCTAGTGTGAGATTTTTCAGCTCTGAAAGATTCTTGGATACAGTAAACGTCACCGAGGGCTGGCAAACAAGTTTCCAAGTACAACTGGGAGGATTGAGTCAAATAAGCTTCTTGATCATAGTACTTTAAGCCAAACAAAGTAGAACCACCTTCCACTTGGGTTTGGACCATGCATGGTGGGGTGACTTCAGTTATACCTTCTTCATCATAAACTCTTCTAATAGATCTCAACAAAGAAGCTCTTACCTTCATAACAGCAGACAAAGTTTCGCCTCTCAATGTCAAATGTCTCTGGTCCAACAACAAAGATGGATCAGCTTTTTCTTGGACTTTGTTGGAGAAGGCTTCTTCACCAGCTGGAGCAAGACCAACGATTTCATAGTAGTCAGCAACCAATTCAACGCCTTGAGGAGCAGTCTTACCTTCTGGCAATTTCACCACATTACCGTAAACAGTGATAGTGGATTCAAGAGTCAAAGTGCTAGTTTGGTAAGCATCGGCCAAATCGCCGGTCAAAATCACTTGAACGTACTCAGTACCATCTCTCAAGACAATAAAAGCTTTGCTCTTCTGGACTCTCAATCTGTGAATCCAACCATGCACAACAACTCTTTGGTCAATGTAGTTGGTGATCTTGACCAACTTGGTCTTTTTAGCTTCCGGCAATGATTCATCCTTTTTAATGCTGATTTTCAAAGCGGCGGTTTGTTTAGCCAAATCTTCTTCAGCTTTCTTTTGTTTCTGTTCTTCTAAAACTTTTTGCTTTTCAGCTTTTTTCTTGAGACCAGCAGCACCTTTCTTGGCCTTCTTGAGGGCAGAGGCAGAGATCTCAACGTAGTCTTTGACATCCTCGGTTTCGGTGTAGACCAAGACCTTAGCGTCTTCTTGGACAAAAACTGCGTATGCAGCGGATTGGAATGGCTTTTGCTGGGAGCCATCGTGGGAAGGGGCGTCCACCCCTGCTTTTTCGTGAACGTAGAATGTTGCAGACATTGTGGTTTTAGATGTGTGTATCTGTGTTGATCTCTCTTCTGGGTTAGTGGTTTGGTGGGTATTTAGTCACTTATATATATTTTCTCTGAAAAGTCAACGCTTTTTTTCCAGTTGACGATAGCGGTGAGGTTACCCGCTAGAGATATTGCCTGTTTGGGCAAAAAGAGAAATTTTTTTTGTCGATTTTCAGGACACTTGACCATCACATCGAGAGATAACAAATACTGCCCAAGCTCCTTCCCAATATCGATTAGACTCCCGGCTCCAGTTGGTGACTCTAAGTTCTGTTCTTGATTGTCTAACATTTTGCTTCCTGTCGTATAAAGTATCCTCGTTCCTTGGTCACAAGTGCCTAAAACAGAAACCCGAGATATCATAAAGACAAACACAATCAACCAAATCGGCCAACACATATCATACACTTTGACTGCCCAAAGTTCTCTCTCACACAATGTCCTCACCTCTTGAAGCCTCTGTGGCTGCTTTGTCCTTGAGCCAATCGGTTCCAGAAAACTCCCTTCCCACAAAATCCTTGGTATTCAAGGAGAAGAAATCTGGCGCTCCAGTCGTCTTGATTGCCTTATCCTCCACCAAGACTGATTCTAAAATAGTAGCCAAATCTGTCAATGGTAAAGAAGTCAGACTCGCTAACGACGCATTTGTGTCCGAAAACTTCAATGTATCTGCTAAAGAGTTTACCGTCGCCAACATTCATGCGTCCCAAGCTGGCAAATACAAGATTGTCTTGGACTCCAACATATCTAACGCTGCTGACGACGCTGTCTTGGTGTTGACCAACGAATCCGCACAATTGGCTTTGGAAGCTTCCAAGTTGAAAGCATACTTGCAATCCACAGGTATTGAAATTGTTGAAGTTGACTTTAGCGCCGTTCCTGCTCAAGCTGATGCTGCTGCTACACCAGCCAAAAAAGACAACAAAAAGAAGAAAGAAGCTGTTGACAAGGGTAAATTGGACGATGCCAAATTGATTGGTATCACCGTTGACAAGTTCAAGGATTTTCCAAACTGGTATTCTCAAATCTTGACCAAGGGTGAAATGTTGGATTACTACGATGTGTCCGGTTGCTATATCTTGCGTCCACCATCTTATGCCATTTGGGAACAAATTCAAGATTTTTTTAATATAAAAATTAAGTCTATTGGTGTTCAAAATGCTTACTTCCCAATGTTTGTTTCTTCTAGAGTTTTGGAAAAGGAAAAGGACCATATTGAAGGTTTTGCTCCAGAAGTTGCCTGGGTTACTAGAGCTGGTAGCTCTGAGTTGGATCAACCAGTTGCCATTAGACCAACTTCTGAAACTGTTATGTACCCATACTATGCCAAATGGATCAGATCCCACAGAGACTTGCCATTGAAATTGAACCAATGGAATTCCGTTGTCAGATGGGAATTCAAGCATCCACAACCATTCTTGAGAACTAGAGAATTCTTGTGGCAAGAAGGTCATACTGCTCATTTGACTGCTGATGATGCCCAAAAAGAAGTGATGGACATCTTGAATTACTATCAAGCAATTTATGAAGAGTTGCTTGCTGTTCCAGTGGTTCCAGGTAAGAAAACTGAGAAAGAGAAATTTGCTGGTGGTGATTACACCACTACTGTTGAAGGTTACATTCCGGCTACCGGTAGAGGTATTCAAGGTGCTACTTCTCACCACTTGGGTCAAAACTTCTCCAAAATGTTCAACATTACTGTGGAAAACCCAGAAGGTAACCATTTGCCAAAGATTGAAGTTTGGCAAAACTCTTGGGGTTTGTCTACCAGAGTTATTGGTGTGATGGTTATGATCCATTCCGATAATAAAGGTTTGGTTATCCCACCAAGAGTTTCTCAATACCAAGCTGTTGTTGTTCCGGTGGGTGTCACTGCTAAGACTTCTAAGGAATTGGAACAAAAGATTACTGAAGGTGCTAAGGACATTGAAGCTAGATTAGTTAAAGCTGGTGTTAGAGCCATTGGTGATTACAGAAGTAACTACTCTCCAGGTTGGAAATTCTCTGACTGGGAATTGAAAGGTTTGCCAATTCGTCTTGAATTGGGTCCAAAGGATTTGGAAAAGAAATCCGTTACTGTTGTCCGTCGTAATGACAACAAAAAATATAATGTTTCCCTTGACTCCTTGGAAGAAGAAATTCCAAAGATTCTTGAACAATTGCAAAAGGACTTGTATTTGGCTGCTAAGGAAAAATTTGACAGTCACAGAATCATTGTAGAAAACTGGGAGGATTTTGTTCCAGCCTTGAACAACAAAAACGTCATTTTGTCACCATGGTGTGGGGTCCTTGAATGTGAAGAAGACATCAAGGATGCTAGTGCCAAGAAGGCTGAAGAAGAAATAGAAGAAGAAGTTGACGAAAAGGCTCCAAGTATGGGTGCCAAGAGTTTGTGTATTCCATTTGAACAACCAGAATTGAAGGAAGGTACCAAATGTGTTAGATGTGGTAAGCCAGCCGTCAACTACACCATGTTTGGTAGAAGTTACTAAGCTACTAGTTGTTATTTCTATCTATAGAGTATATACGTTTATGAAATTTGATGCTACAATTTATTATCAAAAGCTGGGCTTGAGATGTTATAGTAGTCTCTACTACAACAGTTTCCTGTAAAGGTTAGTCAAATTAGTCAATGGCACTCTAGGATCTGCTACCGGTTAGTCATAGAGGACCGCAGTGCTTGTGCTTTATCAGTTGTTCTTTGGCAGTCTGCGGATGAGTAATTTGCAAAGTAGGCGAGCAACGGCCGCGTTGCTGTGCGTCAGATTGCAAGTTTCTGATGGGTTTTCATGCAGCCAGGCGCAGTGACTAATACTTCAAAAACAACAAAAATACAGCTGCCTGAAAATTTCACTGCTTCTTCTATGGCTGCGATTATAAAAGGGCTGGCTTTTCTTCGTATGCTTAGCTTCTTTGCTTTTCCTGTTTAATCAATCAATCTATTAATCAATCATATATCCATTTACAACACTATAATTGTCCTCGCTTGAAGCAATTGTCTTATTTTTGTAATTTCTTTACTTTAGCTTATTCTAATCAATTAATAACAAATGTCTTCAGAAAAGCCAACTGAACAAAGATTGTGGGGTGGCAGATTCACCGGCGCAAGTGACCCGTTGATGGACTTGTACAATGCCTCCTTGCCATACGATAAGAAAATGTATGAAGCAGACTTGGAAGGTACTAGAGTGTATACTCAAGGTCTTGAAAAACTCAACTTGATTACAAAGCAAGAACTCGCAGAGATCCATAAAGGCCTTGAAGTCATCAAACAAGAATGGGCCAGCAATACGTTTATCGAAAAACCGGGAGATGAAGATATCCATACTGCTAATGAAAGAAGATTAGGTGAAGTTATTGGTAAGCATATTGCTGGCAAAGTGCATACCGGAAGAAGCAGAAATGATCAAGTGGCCACCGATATGAGAATATATGTTAGAGAAAACTTGAAAAAATTGGACCAATTCCTTAGTGACTTCATCAAAACAATTTTACTTAGAGCTAAAAAAGAGCTTGATATCTTGATGCCTGGGTACACTCATTTGCAAAAAGCTCAGCCAATTAGATGGTCTCACTGGTTGAGTTCGTATGCTACTTATTTCACTGAGGACTTGAAAAGATTAAGACAAATAATTGAAAGATTGAATGTGAGTCCATTGGGCGCTGGTGCCTTGGCTGGTCATCCATATGGCATTGATAGAGAATTCTTGGCCACCGAATTGGGTTTCAATGGGGTGATCGGTAATTCTTTGACTGCTGTTTCCGATAGAGATTTCGTTGTGGAAACATTGTTTTGGTCAACATTGTTCATGAATCACATTTCTAGATTTTCTGAAGATTTAATTATTTATTCAACTGGAGAATTTAACTTTATTCAGTTATCCGACGCATACTCAACAGGATCTTCGTTGATGCCACAAAAGAAAAATCCGGACTCTTTGGAATTGTTGAGAGGTAAATCTGGTAGAGTGTTTGGTTCATTCTCTGGATTCTTAATGTCCATCAAATCTATTCCATCCACATATAATAAAGACATGCAAGAAGATAAAGAACCTTTGTTTGATGCATTGACCACTGTGGAACACTCCATCTTGATTGCTACGGGGGTCATTTCCACTTTGAAGGTGAAAAAGGATCAAATGCTCAAATCTTTAACAATGGACATGTTGGCTACTGATTTGGCTGATTATTTGGTGAAGAAAGGGGTCCCATTTAGAGAAACACATCATATATCTGGTGAATGTGTTAAGGCTGCTGAAGATCAATCAAAACCATTGAATGAATTGACCACTACGGATTTCAAGAATATTGATGCTAGATTTGATGATGATGTGGTAAGTGTGTTTGATTTTGAAAGCTCAGTAGAGAAAAGAGTGAGCACCGGTGGTACTGCTAAATCTGCAGTGTTGAAACAATTGGAAAATTTGGAAAGCCAATTGTAAAAGGTTAAACAAAAAAAATCTTTGTCTTGTAAATGATATATTGACCCAATGTTGTAATTTATCAAAATTTTGTTTTTATCTTGTTGATTTTTTCTCGTTTCGTTCTCCTTTCATTATATTAATATTTATTTATTCTACATTTCTACCCCTAAAAATATTTTTTTTTAATGTTTATATTCTGGAACTATATGAAGTTAAGCTGTAGTTGCCTCTGGAATTGGCAGAATCCTGCTTTTGCTTGGTTGTACTGTAGTTGTTTCTGGTGTTTGGCTAGCAGTATTAGCATCCTTTGCAGCGCCATCAGCAACTGTGATGGTTGAAAGTGCAGCTACATGGCTGTTCGAACCATGAGCAGCAGCGCACATTGAAGAAGCGCTAATAATTATATCCGTGGGCACTCCATTAGAAATTTTTTGAATCTCACAAGGATCAGCAATCAAAGAGGTAGCAGTAAACTCAAGACTGGCAGTGGTGACTTTATTGGTGCCGAAGATTTTGTTTCTACCTAGAAACACATACACTGCTCCCAAGTATGCTCCCATCTTGACGTAATTTCGTACTAAGTTTGATTTGTCTCCATTTTTGACTTCTATAATTCCAGGCTCTCTCTTTGATACTTTTTGAGAACCATAGGCCGTATTAGTGTCTTCTTCAATTGTTTCCAAGGGAACAGCTCCAGAGATTGTGGCCAACGAAATGCAAATGACAATTCCAAAATGATAAGGTATTTTCATGGTTTGTTGGATTTCTTTATACAATGTGCTAGAAATTAAGGTGCGGTGTACTACTGGGCAAATTGACGATGTTTTCTTTCACACTGATTTTTCTCTAAAAATTAAATACATTAGCCCGCTCAGTCATATCCATAAAATTATGCAAACATCCCAAATATATATTTCTAAACCATTCGTTCCATTCAAAGTCAATATGCATTTCAACCATCAGTGGGTATATCAATTATACGCCCTAAGCACTATCCCCTTTCCTACCCATATGTGCAAATTCCGCTGTAATGAATTCTTGGGATCGTACTAGTATAGGGATTTTTCTCCTCACTCTAATGAAGGTGCCCCAAGTTGCACACGTTTTCTGCCCGCGCAGCTGCGTTAGTTCTTCGAGGCATGTTGGCTTCAGCCATGGTGCCGTTTTGTGTCGTGAGACCGTTTGCTGCATGCGTTGGAAGCGCTATAAGTTGTTAATATTGTTTTTACACTGCAGTACCCACGTGGAGGCCGCCAAAGGCCCCAAATTCTCGACATGCATGCGTGCGTCAAAACAGAAAGGCTGGACTCTGGGGTGGTATTAAAGCCTATGGACTCGCTCTCAACAGACCGGCGTTGATAGTGTCTATTGACTGAAGAAAATCCAGTAGGAAGCTGTCTCAAATAATCATTCAAAAAGATAAGATAAGGATATGATGATAGTTGGAGTGTACATATATATCATCTTGGGGCTCTGTGCGATTGCAATTCGAGCTAGTCCTATGCCTTCACAGTCCAGTGCTAGCCCCATTCCCGGACGAACTTCAACAGCAGCAACGGTAGCAGTGCAGGATATACATCCGAAAAAAGGCAACTTATCTAAGCGCAAAATATCACCATTGCTAGATTCCAAATCCTCACTTATGAACAACATGATGAAGTATGCTGAGATGGGAAACTATGGTGTAGCACTTGCAGGTAAGCATTTTACCAGAAGGCCGCCCGATAGGGTTTTCAATTTCCGGAAGCACACAGTAATGCCAAAATTAATACTTATTAGCTGCGCAAAATACTAACCTTCAATCCTAGTTCTTGCTCAAAATGCCAAAAAGGAGGCTACACAAACCGCACTCAATATAAGTACCAAAACAACCCTCTCATTAGTCACAGATCCTTGTCAGATTAAAACGGTGCTGGGTATTGATTCTGCTGTGGCGAAATATGCGTCTCGCCAATGCTATTCTCAAGTTGTTGAGCAACACAAAGCTGCGGCCACTGTGTACTCTTCCACAGATGTTGCATAGCGGCTTCTAGTGGTTACTCATGGCCAGGAATAATTCATTTTACTAATCTCCTATATTTTTCTATAACTATATAAACGAATTCAAAGATATGACAAAAAAAAACTTGAAGAAAAAAAATAGCTCTTGATTCACAGTACTCATACTCTTCTTAATTGATTCTCCTTTACTATCCGCAATTCTTCCAATTTGGTCTTTAATGTTGGCACGCTATTCAAACTCTTTTCAATATCTAATTTCTCCTCGTTTAGTTCAAGTCTCTTTTTAAAATTGAACTTCTTGAAAATATAGCCCCCTTTACCATCAAACTGAAGCAAATATTTGTGAAATTTCCATACGGAAGTACGGTGAGCCACTGAAAGAACGGAGATGTTTAATGACTTCGTAGCGTAGGTATACATCTTGTTTTCCATCTCTGGAGTAACCTGTGAAGTACATTCATCTAAAACTGCAAATCGAGGCCTGTGGTAGTACAACCGGGCCATAGCAAGCTTTTGCTGAGACCCAATTGAAAGCTCTTGTGACCAATCTTTCACTAAGTGAAGAACTGCAATTTTAGAATGCGTGCTAATTTCATTTTCTGAATCAGAATCCAAATCTGAACTTTCTTCATCTGCGTGAGCCAAAGAGTCAAAGGTTAACAATCCTTCGTCCAGACTACTAATATTTTGACCACTTAGCAAATAGTCTAACTCTAGTATCTTCAATATATCAATCAAGTTTTTGAATATTTTTTTGGAATCAGTAGATGGCATTGTGAGCTCGATCTCAAAGTCATGGTATGACTTAGGATAAATGATCTGTTCAATTAAATTAGTTTTACCTTTGAGCAAGTAAGGTCTTTGCGGCAAATAAAATATCGAGTTGTACTCAGGTATAATCAATTCGCCAGTTTTAAGAGGCCACAATCCACTTAACAATCTGAATAAAGATGACTTCCCTGATCCGTTAGGGCCAAGAATGAGTAAATTCTCTCCTTGATTTATTGTGAAGTTCAAAGGTCTGCACAACAACTGACCATTAGGAGTATATAGAGGAACTTCCTTGAAGCTAATCAAGTCATTGTTGTGTGTCACAACAGCACCGCCTTCTAATTCACTTTCTATCAAATATTCACTATCAATGTCTTCTTCAGTTAGGTCTGTCAAAGCATTCTTGAAATCTATAACTCTTTTTGATGTACCAATAATTTGATCAATATTTTTTTTGGATGAGAGTAAATCACCTAAAGAGTTTGACCCACTCATTAAAAAGCTTCTATTTTGAAGAAAGTCTTGAGTAACTTTGCTTTTACTGATTTCTTGTTGAACATGCGAGAAATGGTTCTTAAACACAGGGAAAGCGCACAAACTTAAACCAAATGCTCCCCAAGTGTACTTCATCAAAAAGGTTTTCACAAAGTTGTAGAAAGCAAACTTTCTATAACTTCTTCTCAAGAACCTTTCCAAAACAAAATAATAACAATCCGCATCATAAAGCTCTCTGAACCAACTTCTAAGTAAGGCAATCTGCTCATAATGATTTATTATACTTGCATGCACTTGTCTAAAGTCAGATTCATGCTGAGAATAGCTATTTGAAATTCTTGAAAAATTTGGTGAAGCAAGCTTAATGAATATTGTCGAAACGTTAATTACCAAACCAAATAATAAAGTAACTTCTGTCATAGATCCATTATCATAGTTGAAAAGCTTACTCGATGATACCGCCAAACTAAAAAAAGGATTTAAAATCATTGATGGAATCGATGATAAATTGTTAGAAAGCTCAAAAATATCTACCGAAATTCTTTGATGTGGGTCTTTGATACTATCTGAAAAATGGTTAATTTTGTAAAAAGTATTCATATTATCCTTATCACTGGTGCTTGAAGTGGAAAGGTAATTGTTCATCAAGTCATTTGTAATATTTGTGATTAAGACTTTGGATAGCGTATTAGTTAAGTACACTGATAAGGAAGACAAATAACTGATTGGGATGCCAATCAATAGCCAGTGTAAAACTAGCTTGCCGAAGTTTTTGTAGTTTTTAGAGAATAAACTCGACACTAGCTGAGAATCGATTGATATAATTCGTAAGTTCAAATATATTTTAGCCGCTATTATCATTATTTGGAATGCAATAATATTAACCATTTTGAAGTCGCTTATTTGTATTATGTATTGTGCCAAATTCTTGACATGTTTGGTACTTTTTACCTGTTTGACTTCGCTTTCAGTAATTATCTGAGCTTCTTCCTCATCGGAAGCTGCTTTATTACTCAAGTGCTTTCTGTACCTCAAAAGTTTGACAAGTCTTTTTTTGATATTGAGGTTCACCGAAGAGCCGAACAAGGAGAAAAGCAAGTAGACATAAAGAGATCTTAGGATAAATGACCTATTCTTCAGGTAAAACGCTGAGGCAGTTTTTACCAAAGTCATGATTGCAGCAAAAGGGCAGATTTCAAACAACGTTTGGTAAATATAAAATACTACGTCGCCTTAGAGGTTTTTACCAAGTTCAGGCAAAGACAAGTCCCAAGGTTAATATATATATCCTTTCGGGAAAAGCAATGGTGGAGTACATGCGCATCTTCACATGCCAAAATAGCGGCTGCGCTCGGCTGCGTTGCAGTTTGAAGCAGGGCGGAGAAGTAATGGCGGTTAGCAATCGTCGGGCACCACCATCCTGTGATGTGCCTTTAGTATATTATGTACTGTGTGGTACTTATCCCGTGATAGGAGCATGTCAACGGACATAATTATAGACATCTTAGGTTTAATGGCCTATGAGTGAAGAGTGCTGTAAATCACGGCCAACTCTTGATGGATTAGGGGGCCAGTATAACAAAAATGAGTCAATTCCAGTCTTTGCTATTTAATAACAATGCAACATTCGACCGCACGCCCAATAACAACGATGATGCTTTTAGTCTGAAAAGTTTTCAACCCGATGATAACGCTTCCAATCACGTCATCCACAGACATAATGAACCAGAAGACGTTTATCCAACAGTCAGCTACGCAAATGATGTCAATATAAGGCCAACCAGCCGATCTAGACCTCAGTCTAAGTATGAGCTTACTGCATCTATCCATGACCATTTAACTTCTGAGGAAAATGTCCTTGTGGACTTGAACGCTCTTCCCGGTATTAAAGAAGGCGATTTCGCAATGCTTTACAAGAAAAGTACGAATGAGGATGATTTTGCTGTTAAGAATAAAGGCAAAGGTAAACCAAGGCAACCCAAACTTAGAAGGCGGTTTATCTTTCAAATTAAGAAAATGAATCAGCAACAACTAAGGAAACTAAACAACAAATTTCAATTGTCTATAGTCAATAATAGCTTGCCATTATACTTGAATATCAACAAAAATAATCAGGTGTACATAAAACCAATCCCAGCTGACTCTTTTCAAATTGACTTGATCGAAATATTTATTAAGGACATTTATTTATCTCGAGGTGACATGTGGGTTCTATCAAATTACATTGTCAATAACTATTCTTCTTGTTATGTGCAGCAAAACTTAACCATATTCAACTCTATCAATCTAACAATATCAAAACTTTATATAAACAACTCAAATGTGTTCTCCGGAATAATAAACAAAAAGTCAACGAAAATAATTTTTAGATCAAAGTCGTCAAAATTGACCTTTTTAATTCAATTATCAAGCGATATGTTCCATTTTGATGTTACCGGGGGTATATTGTACAACAAAATTATTAATTCTCTTTTTCCTGCAATTTTTCAAAATTGGTTGGATATGGGTACAAACCATTTAATTACAGTCATATTATTTACATCTGTTGTTGATAGCAGTGACGAGCAGCTCTCAAACTGTAAAAATGGTGAAACATTCAAGAATGCTAAGGATTATTACCGAATTGTGGTTGATCAGATAAATATTAACCATTGGTCTAAGATTATGATTAATTTGCGCTACGAGATATTAAAGTTCAAAGAAGATATTCAGTTGATTGATACTCTGTTGTTGCCGGCCATTAAAGGCAACTTACTACAAGCTCTAAATTTATCTACAGTGTTGATGCTCAATAATGTTAATAACTTGACCTCCTTAAGACATACACAAAACCATTTCATTCTTATTTCCCCGGGATCAGGTTTATTTGATATTGATTTCAACGTCTTTGATAAAATTGTAAAGAAGATACTAAAGTTGGATATATCTATTGATTTAATTTGCTTGGGTGCAAAACCTATCCATCATGCCCCTATGTTTAGGTACAGAAACTTAAACAACAAACTCGTGTATCGCTTTCCTACATGGTTCAATTGTTATTTTTGGATTCACAATAAATTTGTGAACAGCTTCAATTCATCAGTGAATCTTTCGCATTTTCAAGACAGAAATCTCCATGAGCAAAACCAAAACCAAAACCGGGGGCGCTTTCCTAATGATGATGAGGACCTTAGTGTGAACGATGCGTTCGAGCTTAAGTGTAAAATATATGAGCTTCAAATGATGGGCGTTATGGAATATGAAATGAGCGGCTTGCAGGTGCCTTATCTACCCAAAGATTTTGCTGGCAAAAGACATTTTAAAACTGTTAAAGAATACGCAGACGCCTATGACTCGTGGGCGTTTAAGTCATCATATATAGACGTTGATGAAGATAGAATAGATCAATGGATATCTAAACTCTTCGAGAAAAAAGAACAGTTTAAGCTCAACTTTACAGGCACCTTAGATGGTGCTAAAAAGCTTTCCGACGTTAAAGTCAACGAGAGCAAAAAGCTTATCGAAAATACCGATACCGAGCCAAAGAAAAAGCACCACCACCAACTGGAGCATGCCCAACGTCGTACAGCTGATAGAAAAGATAAAAACTCAAGCACTTCAAAAAGCGCAACCAAAGCGAACAAAGAAAATGGCAATAAGAAAGTAGCAGAGATGCCTTCAAAGTCATTACTAAGTAAACAAAGTCTTGTCTTTGTAACAAATCCAGACAAAAACCAGCAAAATCTTCTTAGTATTGATCTGCTGGGAGGAAGCAATAAAGATGGCCGTATCAACAACTTGAGATCTGCTGCTCAGTCAATGGTGCTAACAGATGACATTACTGGGGTAACCAAAAAAGTCAGTGCTTCTGCTTATTCTACGCTAAAGGAAAATCAAAAAGCTTTTGAGCCTGGTGCAGTTAAGGACGATGTATCGTCGGTTAGTTCTAATATGTCTTCAGACATACAAAATAAATTATCAACACCAAAGTACAAATCTTACGATGATCTAACTTTGAGAAGTAAGAAAACAAACCTTTCTTCTTATAGTGACTTGAGATTGAATGACCCAAAGGATCTGACCCAAAGGCAGCTGACTTTCAGAAGTATATCTGAACGAATCTTTAACGCACTTGGTGGACTTGACAGTTCGTATGATACGAGCTCATCAAACACTGATAAAAAAAAAAGTCCAAAGATGTTTAAAGATAATCAATCAGTTAGTTCTTGGCAGTCTTCCAGAAGAGATATATCAAAATTACAACATCAACCATTTAAAAAACAGCCTTGGGAACTCAAACGCGGGCTTACAGTACCTGATAATAGGTTTTCCCAGGAATCAAGTAGTATCAAGGCTGATCGCAGAAGCCATGTTAGCTCGAAAAAGACAAGAGACGCAAAACAAACATCTTTAATGACGAGATTTGATTTAAAAAACACAAAGGATAAGTTGGCAATAAATGCTAGAAAAAGCCCGAATGTGAGCTCTTTAAACATGACTAAGTTGCTGAGTTTATCCAATAAACCACAAGCAGATGATTTGGAGTACTTGGGAATACATTTTGAAAATCCCTTTAGACTTTTTGAAGCTAACTTAGACTTTAGTACTGTGAATTTTGGGAAATGGGCTAATACATATCCAACCAATGCCGTTATGAAAACAGAATTGCAATCCTCAGGAGGAGTGGAAAACATTTTATCTAATTTGACTCGCAAAGGTTCTATAACTTTCGATCTGAAACCACTAAAGAATAATCGAAAGACTAAAAACTTGATTAGTTGGAGATCCTTGATATGTCCAGCCTCTTTACCAACAACTTCGAACGAATTTCCTAAACTTCATAAGTTGAAACTTGAGTACAATATCAACAATTACGAAATCTTCCCCAACTCTCAGTTCAAAGACATCATTGATGCAAAAGACTTGTTCAAAGAGATGATTTACGTTAGATTGATGATGGGTTTTCAAATATGCAACGGTACGAATAATAAGTTTGTGAAGAAGTTTGAGATTGCGGAAAACGGGATTTTCCAAAATAACATTGATATCATAAATTATTATATGCCAAAGAATTTTGATAATAAAGAAGAACAAGGTAGCTCATTTCATCCTATTGTTTATCTTACAATAATGGGTGAACTCCATCGAATATTTTTGGATTTTTATGGAAACATTAGAGTCCGGATCTACAAGAAAAATGATTTGCAACTCAATTACTCAACCGCTATTGATACTCCAATTCGTAACGACAAGACTAACGAAACGCATTATGTTAACGAAATTGCTAAAGAGGATAATTACAAACCGTATGTTAGAACTCGGTATGATACTAGTTACAGACAAGTTGAAATTAATTCTTTGAGTTTTGCGGCTGTTAATTTCAACTGGAATAAAATCGATTATTATTTGGCAGGTAATTTTGATGAAAAACATTCTGATTTCATGTATGACGAAAACGACCGAATCAATGTGTTTCAAATTAGACTTGTCATATTGAAGGATATAAAGAGAAGTAATACCGATGGCAATAGAGGTGCTGATAATACAGATGGGCATCAAAAGGATAATCATAGTCTCTTAAGTAGACACACAGATAATGCAAACTACCCAACACACTTTGACAATTTGACCCGATTGCTCAAATTCATTCAAAGAGATGAGTATAAAGGCTTAGACCCTGACTTTGCAAATGATATCGGACAGGAAAATGGAAATGCTGTACACCCATTGAACTCTAACCCGCAAGAAAGAATGAGAACGATGCTAATTGATATTGATCCAGCCAAAAAATCTCACAAACCCGAGCTCTTAAAAATTTTCTATGATGACTTGTCACATAATTGTTACTCAAAGACTGGTTTCTCATTCGAAAAGAACTGCTATCATATCAAATTACAATGGCTCACTACGACTCCGAAATTGATTGATGATTTAATTACCAAATGGAGCCATTCTTGCGAAAGGTATTCATTGAAATTGGTTGAAGTGCCAACTTATGAGGCCTACAAAACTCCACAAATAAACCCGTTTCACTCATATATTAATATCAAGCTTTGCTGGAGTCCATGGGATCGCTTGGAGCAATACTTTCAAGTTGACTCTCAGCAACCTATAAACAAGTACTATTACCATAATTACATGCTCCAAGCTTCTGATTTCTTGTTGGATGATGGTAATGAGCTGTACTTTAATGACAGTTACGCCATGTCTGATTCGAGCCATTTGTCAGGTAACGAAGATGAGAATATCAACATAATCAATGGTGCTTATGTTAATAGAACTGTTAGTGACCAAGAGCTCAAGTACGTTCAGTACATTCACAAATCAGGGGTTTATATTGCTGAACTTAAGGACAATGGTGAGTTTTTCTTAGCTCCAAATAACATTTACATCGCGAGAGTCAATTTGCGAAATCAAGGATTGCGCAAGAAACAAAAAGCTGACTCTAATGATGTGAAAGCTGGCGGCGGAGGGGGTGCTGGTGCTGGCGCTAGTGGTACTGGTGGCAATAACACCAAGAGCTTTGATTTTACATTTTCTGGCATCAACGCATTCAAAGATGGCCCTTACAATAATGAGAGAGATTATTTAGTAGACTATACAAGTTATCAAACATCCAATGAAACTGATGAAGACGACTATTTCTTTGACTCGCAATCCATTATGATTAGATTTTTGGAAAAATGCAATAACCCAGACTATTTGACTAGACTTTTCGAAGAGGCCAAAGAGGACTGGATTAATAGACAAGAGAAAAGAGATAAAATCGATATTGATGCTAGAACCTCTTTATTCGAAAACAATTTACAGGAAATCAACGCCAAATATAACAACAGTCTTCATAGTGATGCTGCATCTCTGAAAAGTAAAAATACTCAAAATTGAATACATAAGTTTCACTCTACTAAGAGTCTCATATATTTAAAATGCATTTGTATTTAAAGTCTACAAGTTGTGAAAAACACAGCAACTAGTAAATCAATTTGGTAATAAAACTCTCAATGTGCTTAAAGTCTTTCAGCGATTTTGATAGTGTCAGCCAAAACGCCAGCAGCAGTAACTGCTGCACCTGCACCAGCGCCTTGGATGATAAGAGGGCTTTGGTAACGTCTAGTCTTAATGGAAATAACGTTATCAGATCCAGTCAAAGTAGCAAATGGGTGAGCTTTGTCGTATTTTTGAAGTCCCACCACAGCAGTCTTGGCCTTCAAATCAATCTTACCGGTGAATTTGACAACTTTGTTTTCCTTGGCAGCTTCAGTTTTTAAGTTTTCAATTTCTGAGTCGTAGTTTGGCAATCTGACCAAAAATTCACTACCGGATTTAGCATCTTCCAAGTCCTTAGGAATCAAAGAATCAACATTCAATTCAGCCAAGCTTTTTACTTTGTTACCTCCCAATCTGGACAAAATAAGGACTTTTCTAGCGAAATCTTGACCGTTCAAGTCATCTCTTGGATCTGGTTCAGTGTAACCGAGGGATTTGGCAATAGTAACAATTTCACTGTATTTTTTGTCAGAAGAGTATAATTCGTTAAAAATATAAGATAAAGAGCCAGAAAAAATACCTTCAATCTCTTCGATTTCGTCACCAGTGGCGATCAAGTCCTTGATGGTACTGAGAACCGGAAGACCAGCGCCAACAGTGGCTTCATGGTAAACTAAGCTACCTTTTTTGCTGCTAGCGTCGAAAATAGCGTCCCATAAGGAAATGTCCCCGGAAAAGGCCTTTTTGTTTGGGGTGGCAATAGAAACACCGGCTTCCAAAAATTTAGGATAGTTGCTGGAGAATTCTTCACTGGAGGAGTTGTCGACAAGAATAGTTGGGGTAGAGGCGACAGATTTGGTCAAAAAAGAAATCAAATCAGTAACATTTAAAGCTGTCTTGTCAGTAGACTTGAAATCTTCAGCCCAGGAAGCAAGGTTCAATGGCTTGTAGTCATTTGAGATCAACGCTTTTTTGGAAGAAGAGATTAAAATGGCGTTGTATTTGATAGTGTTGGAACGAATAGCGCTCAACTGGCTGATGAATTCAGATCCAACGAGACCAGGACCTAAAAACATATGTTAGCATGATTCGGTGATTGAAGATCCATTAAAAAAAGGCAATCGTAGATTTTATATATATCACTTACCAATGACAGCTATGTTGACAGTTTTAACCATTGTGAATATTATTTGATAATTAAGTAGCACGAATGATGCTAAAAATCGAGTTTAGTCTCTTAGTCTTCCTCGAATTGATCCTTCTCTTCATAGTCCTCTTCCTCTGTTGTGCTACTCGTTCATGATGACTGAAAAAATCGATACAACCGTAATTATGTAAAACCACGTGCTTTATCGGAGCATGTGCTCGGCCTCCCCGGAATAGAGAGTGGTACCCGGTAGGTTTTTTGCGGTGGCTCTGAAGCACATGATCACAATTCCCGAGGATATCGGTACCCGGTGTGGCTGGTGTTTGACGGGCAGGAGCGCTAATGTGGCTTGTGTGACTGTTGATGCTAGCTGTTGGCGATGATAACGGTTATGACGATATGGTATAATAGCGATGGTCGACGCATAACTAGCTGTATTCTTGGCCAAGTAGCTGAGGGTTGCTGTGCTATAACTTGTTTCTATAGCGTTCTTCGGTATTCTTACCCTTTCATTGCTGTGGTGCACCATGACCATAATGGTCCCGACAAGCGTCGGTGATAAAGACCGCAAACTTCTCGGATTCTCAGGAGAGCTGAGCTGAGCAACTCAGAGAATGTTATATAGGACGGGCCATCTAATCAGTCAATCCTTGCCTCTTTCTTTCTTTCTTTCTTTCTATCTTTCTTCCTATCTTTCTTTCTTCATTTTTAGTCCCTTCAGGCTATCTTAAGGTATTTTTCGTAACAACTACTCAAATTGTTCCAATTAGAATCAATGCACAATGACTGTTCCAACTGTATCCAAATATATTAAGCTCAATTCGGGCTACAAGATCCCTACTGTTGCCTTGGGTACTTACTTTCTTCCTCACTCTCAAGCTTCAAATATTGTCTACGAGGCATTGAAAGTTGGCTATAGACACTTTGATAGTGCTGTGCTTTATGAGAATGAAAAGGCAGTCGGCAATGGTATTGTGGAGTGGCTCAATGAAGACCCAGAGAATAACAAAAGAGAAGATGTCTTCTATACTACCAAGTTATGGAATAACGAATGCGGCTATGATAACGCCAAGGTTGCTATTAGAAATTGTTTGAATAAAGTGAAAGATTTAGGTTATATTGACTTGATATTGATTCATTCACCACTTGCTGGACCAACCAAAAGATTGGAGACTTGGAAAGCTTTACAGGAAGCAGTGGATGAAGGACTTGTCAAGTCAATTGGGGTTTCTAACTATGGTCAGCACCACATTGAACAGCTACTCAAATGGGAAGGCTTAAAATACAAGCCGGCAGTCAACCAAATTGAAATTTCCCCATGGATTATGAGAACTGAATTATCGAATTTTTGTGTATCTAAGGGCATTGCCGTTGAAGCATATGCTCCATTTAACCACGGTGGTAGATTTGAGTTGCCGTACTTGACCAAAATTGCTTCTGATCATGGTGTCACGCCAGCTCAAGTGTTAATCCGTTGGAGTTTGCAGCATGGACATATCCCATTACCAAAGACTGCTACTATTGCAAGATTGGCAAGCAATCTTGATGTTTACAGTTTTGAATTGTCCGAGGAGGAAATGAAGGAAATTGATCAGCCAAATGCTTATGAACCTAGTGATTGGGAATGTACTGATGCCCCATGAATCATGGAACACAAACTTAAAATAAGTTTTATAAAGTATAGAACTCTTATGTTATGAGAGAATAACATCAAGAAACAAAATAATAATTGAAAACTTAACGAATTGATACAATTGATATTTTTCAGATATGTTACAAAGTAGTATATATAGTTTAGAATGTATATTATTGCAAAAATGTTCTAGTCTCCTTTTCATTTAGTTGCCTTCTCAATTACCCAAAAATTCCTTAACTTTAGCCAATGCTTTGTATCTATGGCTAATGGAGTTTTTCACGTCTTTGTCTAATTCAGCATAAGTTTGCTCGTACCCCACTGGCTCAAAAATTGCATCCCAACCGAAATTCGTTGGTCCTCTAGGTTGATCAACAATTTTTCCCTCGGTGATCCCTTGAAACAACTTAACCGGTTTATCTGGACCTTCGCAGTACCCAAATGTGCAAATGGCCTGAGCAGATTTATCTTCAAACTTGAACAACATATTAATGACCCCTTGCAAACCAAGGTTCTTGGCAAACCATTTGATATATGGGCCAGGTAAACCATTGAAAGCCTTGAAAACTAAGCAAGTGTCTTCCACTAAAACTGGAGCATTTAAGATCTTAGCAGCGTTTTTGGCTTTGGCAATAGTGACATCATCAACGGTGCCTTGCACTTCCTCCAAGTCGATGGATTTGTTGATGATTTTGTAGTTGCCTACAGTGGCGCCTTCTGTAGATGGGACAGATTTGCCATTACTGAGGATCGCCACGATTTCTTTTAATTTGTTGGCATTGCCGGTAACTAAAGTGATAGTTGTTTTTTCTGATGACATTTTAATGGTTGTTCTGGTGTCTTTGATTTTAATTTTAGTTGTTGTAATCGGGAAGTAAAAGAGGGGCAACAAAGGTCTCGAACATGTATATTGAAAAAAAAATGAAATTATGAAAAAATTATGAAAAGCGACTCAACCCGATGATGACGATATATATATCGAGTCATCACGTGTATAAGATTCATTATAAATATAGGAGAGCGTATACAGCTATCAGCTGGTAAATAGTGCTGACATCAATAGAACTTTAAATTATGTCAAAATTGAACAGGTTTGACATATTGTAACCAAATTAATGATGTTATTTATCAATTGTGCAGCGGCTTTCTTAGCGTTTTCATTTTTTCATTTTTTTTTTATATCATGGGACATCGGAAAAAAATATAAAACGCAACAATGGTCAGACAGAAACCATGGAAAAACATTTTGGATAAACACAACTACAACAAGTTCATAAAAACGTTACGAATATTTATTCACATTAAATTAATTTTTTTGTTACTTTCTACTTTTTTTCTGTTAGCTCCTCTTTTCAAAAATGCGCAAAGAGTCTCAAAAAAAAACTATAAAAAAACTATGATTTGTATATATTTTTTGGCGTTAACAAAGTGGAGAGATTATGTATTATTAGTTGACTGAATTGGAATATGCTTAGTTGGCTTCAGCAGCTAATTTTTCAGCTTTAGCGATAACATCTTCAATACCACCAACCATATAGAAGGCGTTTTCTGGCAAGTGATCGTATTTACCAGCCAAGACATCCTTGAAAGATTTGATGGTGTCGGTCAATCTGACCAATCTACCTGGGATACCAGTGAAAACTTCAGCGACAGCGAATGGTTGAGACAAAAATCTTTGGATCTTTCTGGCTCTTTCGACAGTCAATTTATCAGCTTCGGACAATTCATCCATACCCAAAATGGCAATGATATCTTGCAAAGACTTGTAAGCTTGCAAAGTTTCTTGGACACCAGTGGCAACATCGTAATGTTCTTGACCAACAACGGAAACATCCAACAATCTGGATTTAGAATCCAATGGATCGACAGCTGGGTAGATACCCAATTCGGAAATACCTCTAGACAAGACAGTAGTGGCATCCAAGTGAGCGAAAGTGGTGGCTGGAGCAGGATCAGTCAAATCATCAGCTGGGACATAGACAGCTTGGACAGAGGTGACGGAACCCTTCTTAGTGGTAGTAATACGTTCTTGCAAAAGACCCATATCGGTGGCCAAAGTTGGTTGATAACCGACAGCGGATGGAATACGACCCAACAAAGCGGACACTTCAGAACCAGCTTGGGTGAATCTGAAAATGTTGTCAATGAACAACAAGACATCTTGACCTTCTTCATCTCTGAAGTATTCGGCAATGGTCAAACCAGTCAAAGCAACTCTAGCTCTAGCTCCAGGTGGTTCGTTCATTTGACCGAACACCAAGGCGACCTTAGATTCACCTTCCAAGTTAATGACACCAGTTTCTTTCATTTCACGGTACAAATCGTTACCTTCTCTGGTTCTTTCACCGACACCAGTGAAGACGGAGAAACCACCGTGAGCCTTGGCAATATTGTTAATCAATTCTTGAATGAAGACGGTTTTACCGACACCGGCACCACCGAACAAACCAATCTTACCACCTCTGGCGTATGGGGCCAACAAGTCAACAACCTTGATACCGGTTTCCAAAACTTCAGCAGCAGTGGATTGTTCAACAAAGCTTGGTGGGTCAGCGTGAATTGGGTTTCTAGATTTGGTGTTAATTGGACCTCTTTCGTCAATTGGTTCACCAATGACGTTGATGATTCTACCCAAAGTTTCTTTACCAACTGGGACAGAGATTGGAGCACCAGTGTCAACAACTTCTTGACCTCTGATCAAACCTTCAGTACCATCCATAGCAATAGTTCTGACGGTGTTTTCACCCAAATGTTGGGCGACTTCAAGAACCAATCTGTTGCCACCATTGTCAACTTCCAAGGCGTTCAAAATTTCTGGCAAAGTACCTTGTTCAAACTTAACATCGACAACGGCACCAATAACAGAGGTGACTTTACCACCACTGACGGCAGTTGCTAAAGTTCTAGCAAAGTTGATGTGGTTTCTTTGAGCAGCTTTGAAAGCAACTCTAGAAGTAGAAGCAAATAAAGATGGAAGAACCATTTTTGATGATCAATGTCTTTATAATCTTTTTACTAGTTAATCCAACAAAAAGAAGCTGAATCAAGGGGAGAAAAGAGGGAAAGAGAAAAAGGGAAGTGTATAATATATAAAAATTAATAGGGTGGAAAAAACTTGAAAATTCAGCACTATTTGGGAGGAGCGCTCAGGTGCCAGAAAGAAAAGAGGCGCTGTGATTGGCCGGTGGCTCAAAAAATAATATCACCCGGCCATGTGGCCGACCTCGAATTTTCACTTTCTGTGATTTGCCAAAATTCGCGGCCGGCCGACTGTATCGGCACGTGATAGTGGCCGGTTATTTGTTTGTTATTGTCATGCTTTTCACGTTCTTAGATAAAGCGCCACAAGAATGTGCTGCCCCCACTGGCTATAGTCATTAGCCACATATCTACATTAGCCTCATATCTTAAAAAAAAAAACATATCAGCCACACAGGCATCAATTCTTTCCAGGTAAAGGCAGCTAGAACAATCTTTAAACTCATACTACTTCTTGCCCAACTGACTAGCAACGTCTTTGGCCTTTTCCACGCCCTGCACTATGGAGCTTCTGAGCCCTAACTCCTCCATCTTCGCCACCCCGTTGATAGTGGTGCCCCCCGGTGTGCACACCTGGCTCTTGAGCACTGCTGGATGAAGACCAGTCTCTTCTGTCATCTTCACGGTGCCTTCCACCACCTGCAAGACGCTTTTTCTGCTATCTTCGTAACTGAGCCCCAATTTGACACCGCTGTCAATCATCGATTCAAGCATCAATAGTACAAATGCTGGGCCAGATCCAATCAAGGAGGTGGCAGTGTCCATCTTGGAGTCGGGGATGACAAGGGTTTTGCCAATGTTGGCCATCAATTTGTTGATCGTGTCAAGTTCGTGGTTTTCGTTAGCAGCAACTTCATCACTGACTGAAATAGCAGCCATACCGTAGCCAAACTTAGCAGGGGTGTTGGTCATTACACGAGCAACTTTGGTAGAGTATTCTGACAATTGTTCAATTGTCCATCCAGCGACTAGTGAGATGATCAACTTGCCCTTGATTTCTTCTTTAACTTGACCAAGAACAGACGCACTCACGTATGGCTTAAGTCCTAAAATGATCACGTCTGCTTTTTTGATAGCCTCCTTATTATCCAAATAGGTCTCAATTTGAGATCCGTATTTGGCTTTCAATTCTGATTTCGATCTTTCACTATTGGTTAAAGTGCTGATGCTTTGTGGTCTTGCACTGGTATCATTAGACAAGATCGAATTGAGCACTGCGGTACCCATAGTACCGCAGCCCAAAATACTCAAATTGTAGTTGTTATTTTCAAATCCCATGTTTGGTTTGTCTTTTGGTTTTGATTCTTTGGTTTTTGAGTGTAAAGATGGTTTGAAACTCGTGCAATTGAGAGACGCCTCTAAACTTATAAATAAAAGTGTACTTTGACTGTAGTCTTCTAACACAGAATCCCAGCCCGTTGCGAGAAAAATAAAAATAAAAAAAAAAATAAAAACCCGGGAAAAAAAGTAGCCAATCTTGCATAATCATGCTTCGGTGCTTTCAACATTGCGTCAAGTCAATGTCGGCATCGCCTCTCCGCATTTCGATTTAAGGTAGTGTGTTGCTCCTCAAGCTAAGCATGCATGCTAAATAAGAATCACTAAAAGCTTTTCTTAGACCTTTATTTCTCTGTTTTACGAAACTGTTCAAACCAAATATCTTTCACTTAAAATTTTTTGAAGTAGGTCTTCCACACGACGTATGTGCATCAACAGTTGCACAAGTTCAAAAGCCAATGTTGGGTTCCTTTTTACAAGTCTATATAGAGATGGGTGAAATAGATATCAAGTATATGATAACCAACCTCGCAACATGACGAACCTGATAGACATGTGTTATAATATGCATTAGATATAGTCATTTATAATGGAATCCTCTTTCTGCGAAAGAAAATAGATATAGATACCGCAAATAACTTTTCATGAACAGATTATAAGATATTGTGCTCTACCATGGACAAAATTATGGACAGAATTGTATACTTGTTGGCTTTAAAGCACTGTAAATAAGCTGACTTACGAAAAACAATGGAAATTAAGTGATTTTAAAAATTGTTGAATTTAGTTATTTCTAAGTTTTTGCAAAGCTATTGACAGTCTGCAGCTAAAAGAACTTCTGGAGTCATTGCTGTAGCGGTTGTTGATTGGCTTACTTATAATAGAAAAAGAAAACATTTCTCATCAGTGCTGAGCCTCGTTTTGTTTACTCTCTTAAGTTATTATATATGTCTGGAAAGATGGGGCTTTGTGGGATCTAGAAAACATTTTTATTCTTTTTTTATTCTTTTTTTTTTAAAAAAAAAAATATTTTAGATCCAAAGTTAGTGGAGGCATATATATATATTCCTGTTCTCAGGAATATATACAATAAAACAATATATAAGATTAGCTTATGCGGTATATTTAAAAGAGTGATCGCCTCACAATGCTCTCTGGCGCTACAGAGTGGTCTGACTAGCTATTGTTACTTCTCTAAAGGCCAGACATTTGTTTCAGTCGAAGTGGGATCACATTTGCATTAGTTTTGTCCCCTTTTTACAGTCTACCAAATTTTTTAGATGTCGTTGAACCAAAGAGATAATGTGATCTCAATTCGGCTTGTGAGATAGTCTTTGCCTAGTTAATAAAGAGCAAAGCAAAAAAATAATCTTTAAAATTCTTTTTTGGGCTATTTTTTTTCGCACAACAGATTAATTACTAGCTATACTGAATTGATAGAAAATATAATATTATAAACTTATCTATATAGTATATGCAGTATAGTTCAGTTGTTTGCTGATAGCATCCTCATATGACTGTTTTTTGTGCTTTTTACGTGATAAATTTTCAGGGCACCACTTACATTCTTCATCTTGGAATTTGAATATATTTTGGTCTGTACTTTTATGCTATATATACACTTTGCCAACTGTTCTGCAAGGGCGGGGGTGGTACTACTCTAATGCCACATATATCCGTATAATTCCTTAAGTTAAGAAAGCGCGTCACTTGATGATAATCATGACTAGAGATTTTCAATTTTGTTTTCAGAGGTTACTCATGTGACACGAACAGTACGGTACCCAGCGCTTGTATTGAAAGTGCAAGTATTGCAAACATAGCAAGACTTCGTGGCCAAGTTGGTTAAGGCGTGCGACTGTTAATCGCAAGATCGAGAGTTCGACCCTCTCCGAGGTCGCTTTTTTTGCATTTTCTTCTGTATCTTTTATAATACCGATATGCAGATCTTAAGCCCGATAAGATAGTTGGCTCGAGATTTTTAGAGATATAGAGTCTATTTTTGGCGTCTTTTTCTTTGCACTTATCATCATCAACATCTTTTTCTTCTTTTTCTTTTTTTTTCATGGTCCATCTAAAGCAAAGTACTATTACTTTTACTACATACACTCAATAGCTAATAATTATTATAGATG
>JXWR01001740.1_pt1 | contig 28703 bp, 16 predicted proteins | sample 315541 | NCBI WGS metagenome assembly JXWR01 (sample SAMN03273951, study PRJNA271842) | soil metagenome | isolation source: rice field ambient CO2 | place: India: CRRI Experimental farm Cuttack,Odisha-753006 | collected 2013-12-17
TAACTTTTCGTTTTTTTTTTTTTTTTTTTGTTTTAAACAAGTATTTGCTTGAACAATCTGTCTACAAGCCTTTGCAAGTCTTACTTTGTTTTACTGTCTTTTATGAGGGAGCTGTGTGAAAACTGTCCCACCATATCAATGCACGAAGAACAAGCAAGATTATTTTAAACATTGCATGCACATAAAAAAAGTTTTCAACAGGCTGTGTTGTCCTGCTGCGGTATAAACCAAAAAGAACAAAAAAAAACGGTTTTTGTTGTAACGGGCAAGAAGGAGAACTGCAAGTTTTGCGATGTATTTAATTTTAATTCTATTTTTATTTTTTGTTTATGTTTCTGCTTATGCTTATTCTCATGTCCTGCTTGGTGCTAGGCCATGCAATATGAAGGGTACCTGGTTCAACATCAAGGGTTCAAATTTCAAAAATCGTCCGATACCGATGAAAGGTCGAGCTCTACATTTAATAATGATTGTTCATGATTATTAACAGCTATTTGAATGTGTACATAGCGATTTGGGATATCAGTGGATATTCTTGTAAAGTAGACTCTTCTTATTTACTTTTTTGCCGACGATAATCCGGCTTTTTGAATGTGCGCAGTAACGATAAATTAATAATATTGATGATAATAATAATATTGATGATAATAATAATAATAAAAGGAACAACAAAGTAAAAAGAATGCCAAAAAGCAAGTAATATCAATGTGATCACGAGAACACAAGAAAGGTGAAGGATTGTTAAGTATCGTCTAGACTTGGGCAAAGAAAAAGGCAGTAATAGTCTTTTAGTTAAATCAAAGCGTTTTGATTTTTTTTTATTGTGAAGACATTGACTTAAGCGAAATTAATCAACGGGCTAAATATTTCATTTTCCTCATACCGGAATACAACGGTATGTGCTACAATGACAGCCTTTGCTTGGTTACACGCGTATTGTCTTTTTTAGCTGAGGCTTGCTATTAGTGCATTGGCTTAATGGATAAGCATGCCATTTTCTTAAAAATTTCTACACTTTCCATGTACGTTACAACAACGAGGGGCCATATACAAAAAAAAAATCGCTGGTCAAGTAATCGGATAACACTGCCTGGAATTATAGTATAACAAAAGTCACTCGAGGGTGCTCCCTACTGCTTGGTATTTTAGAACCTCATGTTATCATGTCGCGCACTGTTTTCTTTAACCGAATACCCGAGCACCAAAGCCAACTAGGCGCCGGATATCGATTAATTTACCCGCACGTAGAATCCCCGAACAGCAAAAAAGCGACAAAAAACCGAAAATTTTAAAAGCGCTGCGGTGTTAGATTACAAAAAACAACACAAAAAGAAAAAACAAATTTTCTGAGTCTTTAAATCACAACGACTGGAAAGAGAGTTTTAGTTTGTGCCCTGTACCTTGCGTGGGAAGCTGAGCCCGCCTCGAGTTGAAACCCAAGGGACGCGTATACTTAAGGGTGGTTCCTGGTTGTTGTAGCAAACTCCGTCTGGGCAGCCAAAGAAAGAATGGCCCCTAAGTTTATATATTTGCGCTTAGAATCCTTTCTGATGAAAACCCTTGAGCTTCAGAGGCAGCAGCTGTCATTACCGCCTACTGTTTAGCTAAACACCACCAGCAAAGCGGTCCACTATGCTGACATAACTTTACAAATTCGAGCACTCGCCAGCGCATTGAACACAGTGCTGTACCGCAACCGCCGATTGTTCAGAGCGCTAGCCCGCTGCAGTAATCTGCGCTGCTGCCGCCCGCGGTGAGTTCACGCACCCACCATGGCCAAATCGCCCCACCAACAGAAATAATCACGACAAAAACAGCAAAAACAGCAAAAGCAGTCAAGAAAAATAAAAAAATAAAATAAATAAAATAAAAAAAAGCGAAACTCTGCTTTAGCTGCCCAGTGGGACACTCCCTTAGCGTGACAGATGAATTAATAAGGGCCATTTTGGTGCATTCTGTGCATTCGCTGCGAGATGTGCGGTGCCACTATTTCCCTACAAAGAGGCGGTGGGAACCTACTTGGCTTTAGAACGTCCAACAATCGATCGAGATATCATACTTGGCCATTCGCACACTTCTTTCAATGTTATACAGCTCCGATATAAGTGTATTTAGCCAGGAATATCTGCTGATGTAAAGATACAGTGGATGCGCCATGACGCTAGGTCCTGTTCCACTTATGCATGGCCACAACCATAGCTGCTGCATGCACAGAAGCAGCAGCTTCTCCTGCGTGGTTGGGCCTGAGACAATTGAGGACCAATGCGGCCAGTACAAAAATAAGCTTCAGAAAGGCTGTAGGCCCAGCACATTAAAATGCGCTATGACGCTTTTATGCGCGCTGCCCTGCTGCGGAACGCTCGAAATCACTTGTAGGTACAGATAAAGGCGTCACAGAGCAGTACTGTGCAGGACGACAGGCTTTTCTGCTATTTTTTCCCGTTAAAAAAAATGTTTTTTTTCTTTGAATTTCTGCTTTTCCCAATTTTCTGTGCGACTTTAGCGTGCAATTTGCTCCTCGCACAGCACAATCGTCGTTTTGTATATTACCACTATTGTCTGTCATCACCACCTGTTTTTCTTCGTTTCCTCTTTCTTTCTTCCTCTCTGTTACGCTGCCCAATTTTTTTTTTTATCTTCATCTGCTTCTCTTTCCTTCTCCTCCTTTCTGTTTCCCTTTCCATCCCACTCCTTCTATTTCCCAATATCCTTCTCCCGGCAATCCTCACGTTCCAACTACAACTACAACTACAACAACAGCAACAATAGCAACAGCAAACCGCAACTCCTTTTTCCCCTGTATAGCTTTTGTCCGCTTCTCAAAAGCTCCATTTCCACGCTCATTTGCATCCCTCATTTAAATCCGCCAAAATATCACCTTCCAACATTCCCCCTCCTAGCCGTCAACCCCTTCCATCGACAATGAGAAGGAAGTCGAAGAAGAGGGTTTTTCAGTGCACTGGATATGACAATTGTAGCATGACATTCACCAGATCTGAGCATCTCGCCAGACACATTAGAAAACATACCGGTGAGCGTCCATTCCAGTGCCAGTTTTGCAACAAGTTTTTTTCCAGATTGGATAATTTACGCCAACATAAACAAACAGTGCACGCTTATGAAAACAATGTTTTGACTGTCAACCAATCAGAAACTCCTGAACAAGAGAACATTGGTGCAACCAGTGCCAACATTCCTCCAAATCCAAGCAACAACTACAACGGAAATAACACTAACAACAACAATAATGTCAACAATAACAACAGCATGATGTACTCCAACAGTATCAGTGGCTATGAGTCTCCCGGAGGTTTCCCTGTTGGGATTAACAGCAATAACAACAACAACAGTTCGATGCAATATCATAACCACACTCAAAATCCAACCATAAATCCATTCAATCAAAGACTCCCTTCATTGGCAGCTCCTCCAAATTTTGAAAGCACCTCTGTCAAATCTTCAAACACTATAACTTCGGGACACTCAACTTTGAAGAATGCAATGCTATCTAGTCAATCTATTAATGGCACTAATAGCGCTAGCAATAACAACAACAACAACAACAACAACAACAACAACAACAACAACAACAACAACAACAACAATTACAATAATCCTCCTCCTCCAAATATGAACAGTACGAGTCCTACAAGATCGTTGTATTTTACTTCTCCTCCTGTCAGCAATACCCATGCCGCCCAATCATTCCAGCAACATCAGTCCACTCTCATAAATTCGAACATACTTACAAACCCACATTCCCAGTTTGGCTCAACATCTTCTTTCTCTAAAACTCCGCAATTTAGATCAGACTCAAGAAAAAGACCGAGACCATTGAATCTTTCTAAAGGTGAACAGGATATACAAGTTGGTACTTATAATTCTCATAATGCCAAAGCCAGCAATAGTGTTGACGGATCTTCTACTTCGTTCTTATCCAAGCTTGCTTCTCCTTTCACCAACAATCAAAGTCATCTTTCAGTTAATTCTGCCCCAGCACCTCTGTCTAACATAAATAATTTTGAGACCACTTCAGTATATTCAAATAATAGCTCTTTGAACAATCATGGGGGTGCTCCTTCGATCTACTCCAATAACAGTTCGCATACTAGTAACAGCGCTAATCTCAGTACTCCAACTCCTCAGCCGCCACCTATCCCAGGTGACGCCAATGCCCACCGTTCTTCTAGCCCTTCTCTTTCCCCTTACCATTCAAAGTTCTCTCAGTCTGGCTCTCAGCCCTCTTCTCCTTCATTTAGCAATTTTTCTTCTGCTTCTCATTTTGATTCGGTGAAAACTACTCCAGTGTCCAGTGCTTTTAGCTCCACCTCCTCGATAAGATCATCTTTTTCATCTCTGAATTCATCAATGAGTAGCAGTGCTAACCGCAGAAATATGAATGGCAAGTTGAATGGTAGCGGAAATAATGACAATCCATTACCTCCGTTGCCAATGGTTTTCTCAAATCAAGCTTCAACATCAAAATTATCTGCTTATCAGCAAGCACAACTTGCAGCTTCAGGTAAAAAACTTCCAATTATCAATGAAAATTTCAATAATGGACACAACAGTAATGCTAGTGCTAGTACTCGTAGCAGTAATGGCAGCAACTTCCACAATAATCTCAACTATTTCAATAGCACGTTTGGGGCAAATAAAAGAGTTTCGTCATCTTCTTCCAACTCTTGGTTAAGATCCGTGTTGAATAATGATGATAAGAGAATGTCTGTTAGATCTGAATTTTCTATAAACTCCCAATTTTCAGTCAACTCAGATTCAAAGTTGTATTTACCGCCATCTAAGCAGTCACAATTTGATCAAAGCAACGCTTCTTTTAGCAATAATGATAATGTTAGCAGACATAGTTCTCAAGAAGGTCATCAAAGCTATAGACATGGTCATAGAGTTAGCGATTTAATTAACAATGATGAACCAGAATTAGATTCTCCTCGCGATAGCATGTCGATTAAATACCCAACTATTTCGTCACTAAGCTTGAATTCCGACCGCCCTGCTCTCAACAGCCAATCGTCTCATAACAACAGAGTGTCATCCAATCCATTGAGCAAAAAGCCAACCATTTCAAATATGTTAATTGATGATGACAATGATGATGTTTCGAGCCGCGCTACTACCACTGGAGTTCCAACTCCAACGGAGAAAACATTCAACCGCAGATCTATTGACAATAATTCCAGAGCTTCGGTTATCAACACTACTTTTTCAGCTCCAGACAATAGTAACGCAGATTTCAATTTCACTTCAGATAACGGTAATAGTAGACAACCTGGTTTCAATACAGCCAACCCAACAGAAAATGGAAGTGCCACAACAGTTAACTCGGAAACTGCTTCATCTACTGATAACAACTCTATCTCATCTGTTAAGACTATCCAAACCAGTAAGGAAACTGCACAGCATGCTGAGGTTTCAGAGGATGCTCGTATGGCTATTGATTCTGGAAATAGTGCCTCTAGGCCACCATTGCACTCCAACAACTCATTTGGATCTATTAATACCAAGCTTAGCAGTAACGTTGGTATTTCTTATCATGGTCATATCTCTCAACCAAACAGAAGTAGGGAAACTTTCGAAACTGAAGATGATGAGGTTATTGAAATGGATGTTGATGCTGTAGAAGCTGAGGAGGAAGAGTTCATGAAAAGACAGCTCAAGTACAGAAATCCAAATTTGCCGTCTTCCATGGAGTTACAAAACCAAAAGAACTTTCCAAACAATCAACAGCGAATTAATTTGCCAAATGTGAACAGTTTGGGTTTGTGATTTAATGTTTTTTTGTTTTATTTTAACTTTTTTTCATGTCTAAACTTTGTCAAAATGTTTTTTTTTTTACGTTAGGGGGTCTGTGTTTTATTTTTACTAATCTGTTTCTTATTATTTCGTCTATCTTTCTCCATTTTAATCTTTTTCGTTGGATAAAAGTTCCCTTTTTTTCTTTTTCTATGTCTATAGAAAATTATTTTTGATCAAATTTGTTTTCTTTTTTTCTCTTTTGTTGGATTTTCGAACTTCTTGCTGATGTTGTTTATTTCTTTTCTTTCTATTTAGAAAGGCCTTTCCAAGAATGGTAGAAGCACATTGAATAATTTTCCAAAAAATAATGCAGGGACAAGATTTTTGAATTATGGGGCGCTGGTGATCTTATAATAATATCAACTACAACATTTACAATTTTAACGATATTTAAGGTGAAATAGCTTGCAGGTCGAGTGACAAATTCACTATTTTCCTGGTTTCTTACCTGTCATTGAGTTTTAGAGTCCCATTAATTTTGGTATTCCTCAATGATCCTAATTACCTATCTATTAATTAACCCCACTATCAAATCCATTTCCAGCCTTCTGATTTTTCCTAAACAGCAATTTCCCTACGCATTTGTTCATCAATTGACAACAATGTAACTTACATTTCTATGTCTTGTATTCTTGCGTTATTTTTTGTTATTCATGTTCTTTTATTCTTGTTAACGTTTTCCAATTTTCACTTAGACTTACTACCCGTTTGCTTTACCCTTTGCAGGATTTACATAAACGCCATTTTAGGCACAGTTTTGCTGTTTTGAACTTTAAATATCATACAGTTTCTACTTCTTTTGATTCTTTTTCATTATTTGTTCCATTAGTTAATTTTGAATAATTTCAAAATTCTTGTTTATCTGTTTACTTACACTGTATTCGACTATTAGCCTAATTTTTCGCTTGACATTCTCATTTGCTATACGCGTTTTCCTGCCATCCGGTCTTTCACTCATTTGTTTTATTCCGTTATATTCTACATATTGCCCATTAACATGTTATAACACTAGTCAAACTTTCAATACTATTTTTGCTTTTTGAGTACTCGTGAGATCTTTAATTGGTAATAGGTTAACAGTACATTATCAAGTGAAGCGCCAGTCTATATGATAAATGGTAGAAAGGCCAAGCTATATAATACGCAAACACAAATATGACCACAAACCTGGAAAACACCATATCGTACTGTCATCGACTTTGTGCTCATCTCAGAAAAATAATATATTATGTCGTAATTTTTATACAAAACAGTCTAAAGTAATCAATTTTGATAACCAACATGCTTATGCAGTGATTCAGTTGATGTTATTTGTGTATGCAAAAATTTTCTCTATTGTTATTGATATTCGAACTAGTTGAGCCGAGATGTTGTCTATCTTTACTTCTCAACGGGGTTAAGTAATATTTTTCAGTATTGCTTATTGATTTATGCTTAATGTGAATGTTTTTTCTAACGAAGCAAAATTGATCGCGAAAAGAAAGAAGAAAAAGATTTTATATCTATTACGGATTAACAGCAAATAGTAGGACTCAATAAGGTGCATTAGGTTAACAGCCAAAAAAAGGAAGCTAAGGAGAGAAAAGATTGGAAAGTAACGAAAGCAACGTCATTCTATCGTCTTTGACGTTGCAAGTGTATCATAATAAAAAATGAAATGAGACTTGAAAGTGATGGGATAAAAAAAAACTAATAAAGTACAGTAATAAGGCCATAAAACAAGAGTAAAAAAAACAAAGAGAAAATTAGAGTAACACATAACAATAAGAACAATAAATTCTAAAACGTTTGAAATAAAGGCAAAACAAAAAATAAAGAAAAATAAAAAGCACTGTTTTTTCAAAAAAACAGTGCTTTTCATCATGTCAAAACATGACCATTACTCAAAAAAATCTTCTTAAGCCAGAGTTGCTATTAGCTCTAGGTCTTTTGAAAAAGTTCTCTGGTTTGTCAAGCCCCAAAAAGGGCTTTTTGAACTTGTTATCTCCGCAGCTTTTGTTTTCGTGCGTTAAAATGCTTTGTATACTGTTGTTTGAAGCTTTGGCGTACAAATTGGTGTTGCTGCGGTTGTTATTGTAGTTTTGATAGTTTGAGCCAATACTGCTATTGCTATTCATTGGCCTTATTGGTTCAGAAAATGGCGCATCAGTAGAAAATTTGTTGCCCATAACCTCGCTTCTGAAACCGTGAAAAACTTTAGTGTTATTGCTGCCATTGTTATCATTCATGCACACATTTTTACCAGCGGGGCTGCCAAAAGAATTCTTGGATCTCTGTTCATTGCTATGCATTTTTGCCTCTTGTTGACGGAAATTTGAAGCGTTCTTCATGTTGTTAAGGCTTTCAGAACTATTATTATGCAGAGACAAACCAAATTCGTTATCCACATGTTGCGCTCTCTTTTTAGGCGACATGTAATTCAAAACATTCCCTGTTTGGTTGTCGGCAATCGATCGAAGAGAAGGTTTCTTGTTATGTAACAGTCTGAGATTCTCATTACTGCTCTTGCTGCTCTTGCTGCCAGACTCAGACTCAGAAAACCCACCATCTTGCTTAATCTTGGGAGTAATGACATACTTTGGGTCAAGTGAGGTATAATCCAACTTAGTAGCATCACAAATTTCTGCAGTAAATGATTCAAGCTCTTCCTGTGGCAAGCTTTCCTCGATATCATCAACATTTTCTGAATCTTTGCTTGCTTTGGCCTGCGGATTAGAGATACTAGTTATCAGCTCGGCAGCCACGAAATTTGAATCATAAGTTTCCGATTCACTAAGAACAACAGACTTTTCACAATCAACAACGCGGCTTTTGCCTGCTGAGTGCGCCCCATTTCTGACTGGTCTGCTCATGTTGACCAACGAAATATTGGTTGCACCAAATAGTTTATTCATTTTACTCTGAGTTATCGGACTTTCTGAATTATTGGCAAGAGTTTCGTTACCGGTAGTTGTTATTCTGAGTGATGAACTTGATGATTTTTTCTTCAATCCACTTCCAAAAAAGTTTATCTTTAAAGGCGATAGTGGCCGTTGTAATTCACGAAAAAAGCTTCTGCCGGTTAATGCTTCAGTTTCGGTCAGAATAGACAATTTGCTTTGATCAGTACTTTTGGCATTCATTTCAAGACCGGAGTGCTCTGAGATAGAAGTAGCAGAAGATTTTGGTGATGATTGTAAATTCAATGAAGATGAAGAGTAGTCACTATCGGACTCTGATAAGCTGCTCATATTAGTGTTTTGTTTATCCAACGAAGTACTAGAGTTAGGTTTCAGAAACTTGTGGCAGATGTTTTCTGGAGAATCCAATTTCTTTATTGCTTCACTAAAAGTACTGGCTTTCAGAAGCTGTGAATCATGACTACTAACATCAGTGTCATTACAGTGTGTCTTATGACTTTTGAAAAAAGTAGCGCTGATGGGGCTGGACAATTGATTTTGTGCTTTAAACGGAAAATTAAAATTGACTTTATCCCCAAATCCAAAACTTCTGCTTTTCCTATGGTGTTTAAATTTGGTATTGTTCTTTGACGACCTCAAGTTGTTATAAGTGTTTTCAGCTTGGGTGTCCAAGCTAAGCTTCGAGTTTTCTGGAATAGGATTAATTCTTGTAAAACTTGAGGCTTCTTTGGCTACTACTTGAGTTGCAAGTGCCCTGCTAGATTGCTGTTGCTGCACGAGATCTTTCAAAACTTTATTAGACCTTTTCAAAGCCTCCAACTCTCGTACTTGGCCTTTCAAACTACTAATTTCTCTTTCTTGGGCTTCCATTTTGGGCTGCACATCATTGCTATTGTTCAGGTCTTGAATGTCTTGAAGCCCTTTGGACAAATCACTTGCTAAAGCCCGTAAACTAATAACCTTAGATCTGAATATTTCGTTTTCTTTTATTAACTTTTCAACCTTTTGCTGCTCTTCGTACAATGTCTCGCTCAATAACTTCATCAGATTTTTGTTGTCTATAATGTTGTAGACAAAGTTGTTGTACTTTGCGGTGACATTACCAAGCTTCGAAGTTAGCTGCCTTATTTGCTCATCTTTTTCTAGTAATTGTTTTTCGTTAATTTGCTGTATAATAGCAGTGTCGCTTACTGGCAATTGAGCTTCTGATTGATTCATGTTGGGAATCCTTTATATAACGATGCCCCAATCAAAAATTGTTGTGATGAACAAAATTTCCAATAATTTTGCAAAATAGGAAAGTTGTATTCATGTCAAAATAAACTTTGGCTATATTCTTCATCTTTTAGGCATCATCAGGAACATCAGTGCTATATATGTGCAAGCCAAGCTCCATGATATCGTCCTTCGCTGCGGTGCTTTAAGGTAGTGTCAAAAATTATCTGCGGATGGAGTGTTATACTGCAACTCTTATGAAACAATGTGATATATTCACGTGATCTCATATTTAGGTTACTGCATAAGTCGTGGTTGCAAGGTGGCGGAGGCCCCCGACAAAGTGCAACTCCCCTAACGCTCCTTCGCAGCAGCTGCAGTTGATAAGAGAACCCCAAGTCAGTGGATTTTTGCCGATTCAATCATCAATTGAGTGTCTGATAATTACTGCAATTTGTGAGTTTTGACGGGCGTGGCTAATTACCACACGACTGATTTCTATCTCGCTGCTATTGATCATTTCTCCGCATGTATCCAACCAAATGAGGCTAAATAACAAAACTTGCCCAACTGTCTAAAGAAAACCAAAAATAGCAGTATGTAATATTCTCAAATGTTACCGGTAAAGCACCTATAGATACCGAATAGCGCTAAATTGGATCATACTTGTCAATCACCTCCATCAACGCACACAAGCAGCTTAAACCATTAACTATAATTTATTAAAATCTACAATGCAAAGCAATCAGTTTGAACGCAACAAGTAATAACTCACGTAAATTGTGCTACTAATTGCCAACGGCATATTGAATAAACTGGAAAAAAACGTCACGGTCCTTCTCATTGTGGATCCATAGGCCATAAACGTCACCTAATGTGTTTCTAACCATCAATAGGTCATTGGCGTTTTGAATTTCATAATTCATACCGTGATAAAAATCTGCATATTTGGAGGTAATCCTTTTTGAAATAATGCCTAAGGATATGTTTTTTGGATTATTTCTGTTGATTATCATTAAACCGTGATTATAATTGTCTTTCAACTTCAATTCATCATTAGAGAGATACGTGTGGACAGGATCTTGATCAATATTTCTTTCATAAAATATCAATGCTCCTTGGTAATCCAACTTTTCCCACTCATCTGTGTCTGAGTTGAACTTGTACACAACTGCATGAGGCGTTTGATGAATAATTTGTTTAAGTTTTGGATCATATTTGCCAACAAAGTTGAAATTGAGAATACGGCGGTAAAGCTCCAAAGTCATTTGATTTTTCTCTTGGGGGTTGTTGCTGATAACATTGCGCATTTGATCTGTAATATTCTGAACTTGTGCTTGTGTTTGTGGTAAACCTCCTGTAATTTGGCCGTTCACCAAGGGCGCTACCGATGTCGTAGTGGTTGTCGTTGTAGTAGAGGCTGTTGCAGCAGAAGGCTGCTGAGGATACTGAACAATTGCATTCTGAGGTAATACATGTTGCGGTTGTTGTTGTTGTTGTTGTTGTTGTTGTTGTTGCTGCTGCTGCTGCTGCTGCTGCTGTTGTTGTTGCTGCTGCTGAGGATATTGCTGATGTTGATATTGTTGTATTTGTTGTTGTGCCGATGGCGACGGCACCTGCTGGTGAGGCACAAACTGCTGATAAAGCAAAGGTTGTTGTGGAGCTGCGTAGGACATTAATGGAGTACCAGTCCCCGTAGAGGCGGGAGAGGGTGTAAACATGATTTAGTGGTTTTATGTCTTTGGTCTGGTCTTGGTAGATGTTGACGATGTTGATGATTATATGAGGAAGAGATACCAGCACTGCCGGCGTCTATTTTCTGCTTTACTGTCGATGGTTCCATGCGATCCCGATGTATAGTCATGTGATCTCCCGCTTGATTTGTATTTGACTCCAAAATTCGCATATTGCAATATGTCTTTGATTCAGGAGCTTTGCAAAATAGGCAGAATCAAAATATTTTATATCAAACGGTTGAACAGTTTATACTTCGAAATGAAGCAACTCTTTGGCAAAAATTAAAAACTAATATAAAGTGTATTGATCAAACGGTCGGTCGTCGTGAGGCTGTCCTTCCGAAATATCTATAAATATTTAAGACAAAAAAAAACAGAACTGAAATAGATTAATGTGTTTTGTTAACACCAAACAAACGCCAAATAATAAACTAGCTCAAGATACCAAAACTTTGCTCTACATTCAAGTAGCCTTTTGCCTTCCAGTAATCGTTGAAAGCGGTGAACAACAATGTTTGTGATCCGGCTTTTTCCTTTATGCTAGCTATGGCAGTCTTCTGGTTTTCGGGGCTTGGGATTGCTTTACCGTTGGTGTCACCACTGGAAGGCCAGCCAGATTCGGTGACTAAAATGCTGCTTTCATCAACACTACAATAGCTGGCTATATTCTCGATTTGCTTCCTTACCCATTCTCCAGCTTTATCGGCGGAGGTTTCCGTGCTGAAATATGCATGGGCATTAACGGCGATAAAATCGCCAGCAGAGCAGAGATCTTTGTTGGACAACACCGCATTCTGAGTGTCTACCGTTGTGACTTTGCCTGTGAACCCTTTGCTTTTGAGTATGTTTTTTGCTTTCTCAACATAAGATTTCATTTGACTAGCAGTGGCAGTACCACCGTTCACCAACTCGTTCCCCACGGTGACAGCATAGATGTCATCCCAGGAACCGTGGTTTGAGACTGCGTTGGCAATATCATTTGCTGAAGATTCTATTTTGCTCATATCGAAAATACCAGCAAGAATTTTTTGGCTATCAGATTTTGCTTGTAGCGCATATTCTAACTGCGAACAGTCGGTTGCATATAGTCTAATAACGTCGAACTGAGCAAGCTGCTTGAAATCTGATTTCACTTGGTCCAAGGACTTGCAACCAGAAGTGCTGTACGGAGAGTATGTGATGCCTTTGCTTTCTCCAGAACCAACAGTGTCTGTTTCGCTCGAGTGAGAAGAAGCAGATGTAGAAGAAGAGCTAGAGATAGAGTAGCTTGATGGTGACGGTGACGGTGACAAGGTAGTCGTTTGCTTTGTCGACGTTGGGGAATAGCTTATAGCGGAAGTCTGTGTGGTAAAAGCTGAAGTTTGGGAGGTCAGTGCAGACGACTTTTCTGACATAGTAGCAAAATCAGTTTGTACATTTTTTTGTTGCACGCCATCATCACTATCAACATAGACAGTAGTAGTTTGATAAGTATCAACAGTCACAAGATTAACTTGTGTTGCTACCTGTGTTTGCCTTTTGTGTATATGCCGCTGTGCCGAGGAACAGCCCATCAAAATTGAGGCTATTAGAGCTTTCAAAGTGACTTTTGTAAAGATCATGTCACCCAGTTGTCAATTGCTCTACAGCTTTTCTAGGTAAAAGGAATTCAAACAAACAAAAATAGTATTTTAACTTTCGAGCGTACTTTCACTTGGTATGGGTGCTCGACTTTTAGGATTATTGATTCTATATCTACCACCGGTTGGCGGTGTATCATACCAAACAGTAGGAGGGTATCTAAACCCGCTGCTATTAAACCACTTGGCTAAGGCAAGCTTTTGAAACACGATACACCACTACACTATGGAAACGGTTGGTTCGTGTTACCACCTCCATGGATATTTACGACTGTGCTTCATATATATACGTAATTATGTACATGTGTATCATATTTCCCAAAGTAGCATTATGCTTCCACTAGTTAGCGGAAATTGACAAAGGCATAAAATTCACCCAAAGTGTTAATAAGGTATATTGGCAACTTTACTAATGTGCTCTGATATTAACAATACCCCCCAAAGAGACTTGATAGCTTGCAGTTACCGAATTTTCAAAACAACCCGTCTCTTTGGGTAATTTCTTGTTGCAATAATTTTTGCAAATTTTGTGAACGCATGCGCATTACTAGTGTGAACGTATGCGTGTCCCATTGTACTGGCTTTCTACACTATTCTAGCAATCTGCCACTAAATTGGGCGTCCGGTTCAAAATTTGCCAAAAGAGCCAGACATTATACTGATATGGTGTCATAATCATATATGCAGTCATGTAAGCCATTTTTAGCATATATGTATATATCTGGTCTGTGTCAACCTTGTCATTAGTACCGCTTTTCTTTTGGGAGCGTGCGTTAAGTTAGTGCGGCGTCCAGAATGGGACAATGATGCGCTGGCAACAATTGGATAGTAGGATGGTTGTCTTTAGACTTGTTTGAGATTAAGCTTTATTAGTCGCTATTGATTTCATTTTTCAGGCAAATTTTGAAAGAGTGTTCGGCTTTAGTGTAGTTTCAGGAGTTGTGCTTTTCTCGAGGCTTTGGACTTAACTATCAAGTGTGGTCTATTTTTCAGACTAAGCTTCACAAATGTTAAATGAGAGCGACAATAAACTTGGCTTTGCAACTTAAATGTATAATGTCCGCCAAACAACACTAAAAGCAGTATATGCTTTGATGCAATCAAAAAGCGCAATGATATCTGTTAGTTAACATTAGTGGTCACTCATGTTTCTGGTCGTACAACTCAAACGGTAAGGTAGTTGTTTACTTAATTCCTAGTCCTAATGGCTTTGTCTGGTATATCAAGCCTATCCGTGTTTTATGTATTGGTATGATTTTTTATGTTATATTAATCGGTGAGATTTGTCTAATTGTAGAAGCAAATCTAGTACTTTGAGATAAAGTGCTCTGAAACTATGACTTTGTGCTTATCATAGTATTATCACACATTTCTACAAGATACAAATTTCAAGTATAGTTATTTCTGCAATAGAAGACTAACATCAAGACTTTAGAAAAATAAAAAAAGCAAAATATATTTAACAGTTTGTGAATGACAAAAGTAAATGCTGTGGAGTGAGACCGCAGAAAGTTAAAAATTCTTATTGCAATTAGAAAACATAAAGTAAAAAAAAGAAAAAAATAGAAAAACATCACAGATGTCGAAGACAATAAGGTTGAAGAACTAAAGCTAATAATAAGCTAAGAAGATATTATAAATAAAGGGTAATTTGGAGAACTGAAAATTGATATAATATGATATCAGCAATATTGAAGCGATAAAACTAGAACAAAAAGAATCCAGCAAGAACCAAAATTGGTGACAAGCTAGCAACTTTTTTAGCCCCATTGCCTTCGCTTATGGAAGAGTATGTGGTATTAAGGCTTATGTTGCCCGTATGGCTGGAAACCAAGGTCCCTGTTGGCAAAATAATGGAGCCAGATGATTCTGGTGGAGCAGTAATGGAAACTGAACCGGTGACTTCTTCGGATGATGTTGGGACCGGAACAGGGCTGGATGGAATGATATTAGAGGAAGTACTTGTCAACGGACAAAATGTGGTGTATTGGGTAGTAATGTCTTCGTAGGTTTTTGTAATAGTGGTAATACCAGTAGTTACAGCGCTCAGACTGCAACGGTGTTCCTCGCATGAGGTAATAGTGACTATTGTTGTTCCGATATCAGAGACATAGACAACGTCTGTAGAGGTTGTTGCATTACTAAAATTGAGAGCAGCGACAGACGTAGACAAGAGCAAAGTAAGGGCAGAAATGGAAGCAGTTGAGATCTTCATTGTAGGCAGCAAGTTTTGGTGTTTGTAATGAATTATATTTGTGTTTAGAAGAAAATTTGTATGTTGTGAATTGGTTGATAGAATAGAAATTAAATGAGTTTCTACACGAAAACAAAAGGAAGCAAGCCCTGTTAAATACCTATCCATGAATTAAATCCATATTTAATTGTTTTTTTTTAAAAAAATAGAAAAAGAATATTTAATGTCCGTCTACTATTTTTCTAGAGGCACACACTATTTTTAGAACGTACTATGCTGACCAGTAAGGCGCGGTATGTTTTCTTCTGTGAAACCAATAATTGGAAATGTCATAGAGAATCCACATAAACTCGAAAAGCTAAGAAGTGTATTGCACGGCCATCTTCTCGGCAAAAATCTACTCCAGAACTTGGAATCCATTTTCATGTTGGCGGGCACGGACGGCGCACGGCAAATATCCAGCGGAATTCTTGAGAATTCCTGAATCCTGCAGCACCGGCTGCACCAACATCGCAAAATGGATATCAATGGAATACAATACGTAATTTATAACCGTTTTCACCTTAATCGTAGAGTGTAGGAAAGGTTGATTTTTTTTCTTTATACCTTTTTTTTATTTGCTTTTTGTTTTCACATTTTACAATACCACTTGATTTAAAAAAAAAAAAAAGAATGACACATTTATAAATCCTTTAACTATACACAAATGCTAACATGCCGAGCACAGTTTCTTCAACCTTCAACATCAGCTGCTAACTCCCTTATGAGTTGGTGTTCTTCTCAAAGACACTGGAACAACAGAGTTGTCAATGCTTGTTAAAGTATCATCCAAAAGAACATCAACGGACTTGATAGCATTAACAACAGCGTCTGGGAATAATGATTTGACGTATAAGACACTTGGAGCCAAAAGGTCACCGGTAGGTTCAACAATAGCACCCAAACCCTGATAGGTTTCTAAATGGTTAATGAATTTAGAGTGAACCTTATGAGTTTCTTGACTAGTCACTTCGCCGCCGGCAGCACCGGTAGCATTGCTTTCTTCTTCCACAACTGGGGCATCCTCATGGACAGCTGAGGCAGTAGTGGCGTCTGGAACACCTGCTTCGGTGACGGTGGCAGATCTGAAAAATGTTAGATATAAACTATTTCAATTATGCTGAAAAATGTAAAACATACTGTCCGAGAATTCTTCTGATTGGCATTATGGCAGATTATTTGTTTGTGGGAAAATTGTGAGATAAGCTGAAGAGAGCCTTATTTTTTAAGCTTTGATAACAAAGTGATTTAGAGAAAATAGAACAAGAGTGTTTTTGGCAGTCCACTGAAACAGGGAAGTGTTATTTTATAATTTCAACAACAGTGTTGCAGTGAATGTTTTTTTTGTGAGTTAGGTATGAGTTGACGGGCTAGAAATATTTGAAAATAAAACAGTTTAGATATTATTCATCGAGGCCTGAAATATATAGCTGGACTTTAAGCTTGTGATTTTGGCTTTGTACCATATTGTCATGCGGAAACGCAGAAAGAGGAGTTTTTGTGTATGAAACTGCATCTCAAGTACGCAAGAAAAATTTTTTTTTTTAAATTCTGGCAAGCAGCTATAACATTTTTAAAAGCTCTCTTTTAGGCTAGTTTTGTTGCCAATGTTTCTTGTATAAGTGATGTATAGCACTAACAGAGCATCTATAAAAGCTGATGATAAGAAATATCTAAATTTTTATGTGAAAAATGCGTAGTATGTCACTCTGACACTTGAAATCCTTACACTAAACGTTACATAAGGCTATTAAAACAAATATATTAACCACCGTATATTTCATCTAAACCGATTCTTGATAGTATAGAGAAAACACATGTGGAAATTTAGGGTGTTTTATTGCCTATTTAGTTTGTGTCTGAAACGGAGTTTTATTCTCCAGCGCAAGTCCGTGGCCTTTGTGAGAAAATGAAGGTGATTTTCTCACAAAATAAAATTTTAACCAAAAAAAGGAACTGAAAACCAAAAGAACTAAACACCAGATCAGTTATCGAATACTACATGTTTATCTGAACATAGACATCGGTTGATAGATTAACTATATACTGTTGTGTCTATATAAACAGTGTTGCAATATACTCTAGTGATAGACGATAAGGAAACCGTCTTATTTAAAGTGACACAGCCTAGGCTTCTATAGACCACAGCTAGCGTTTCATTTTCATTGATTTTCCTAAGCGCGAAGCGCCAGAAGCGCTTACGTCAGCCATATATATACGAGCACGAATCCTCTATAGTGGTATTATGTGGACACATGCACATGACTGCATAAGCATGCACTCTCCAAACATGGCTGCCAACATGAAATCTTTGTCTATATATACAGACAATGCTCCATGATTCTATCCAGCTTCTCTCAAGAAAACGTCCCATTCAATTTGATATTTTTCATCTTGCAAAGTGCTTCTGGGTAACTCGTATCTTCTAATAGCAACCAATTACGTTAATCAGGCTTTGAAGGATGAAGTGGTGTAAGTTTGTATGGTTAATTTTATTATCCATTAACATAGTCAAAGCAACTGATGTGGTGATACGAAAAACAGTTACTGTGACGACATATACAGCTCCAAGAACCTCTGTTGTTACCCCAGGTTGCGGTTTTAGTAACGAACAATTAACATCTTACATCAAAAGAGCCGAAGCAGCAGTTTCTTCTTCCATATCAACTAGCAGTTCAACATCCACTTCTATAGTCAGCAGCTCAACAACTGAAACTTCATCATCGAGTGAAGCATCCTACCTAGGAACTTCAAGTACCATATCAGGAGCGTTACTGTCAGCCAGCTCTGTAACTCCCCTGCATATGTCTCCTGCAACAGTTACTGTCGAGACCAGCAAATTATCTTCAGCTACCAGCACATCCGTTTTTTTGAGTACAGAAGCCAAAATTCTGAGTTCTCTGGTTAGTTCTGTAGAAAGTACAGCAAAAATCTCATTAACCTCCATCTCTAGTGCTCAGACTACACTGCCATCTCCTTTGATCAAAACAAGCAGTACCGCTTATATAAGTAGTGAGTTAGTCAGCAAGAATGTTGAACAGTCAAAGACACAGACCGCCTCCTCCCTTCATTCACACTCTTCTGCATTAACAAGATCTATAATCACAACAATTACAACCAAGGAAAAAATAGCATCAACCAGTATTTTACCAACTACAGTCTGCTCGGATAAGTTTTGCACTACTTTATCTATAACTACAGGTGTTGCTATTGTCACCAGCTCCGTTAATGGAAAGGTTACCACCACCAATGCTTTTGTACCTTTGAAGTCCAGTGTTACTGCAGTGTTGATAGGTAATGGTACATCCAAAACTATCACCTCTACAATATCAAGTAGTATTCAAGCTGCCAAAAACCTGACAGCCGTCTCCAGCCATGGTTCATCAAAGACAATAATAGATTCCACTGCTTTTGATCCAATTACGACGACTTCTAACTTCACGACATATGATACACTGCATAAATCAAATATCAGCAATGTTTACAACAGTTCTGTTGCTTCCCCAATATCCACAGGTACTGTCATAATATCAGCATTTTCAAGCCTTGCGGTAACAGTTACCTCTTGTTCAGAGAATTCCTGTTCAACAAGAGCAGTGACAACTGGCATCGCATATGTCACAAAAACTGAATCTGGGATAATCAAATCATATACCACGTATTGTCCATTAACTAGCACCAACTACAGAACAGGGAAAAAAGTAACAACTTTGCCTTCTGATGCCAATTTTTATTCTACCAGTATAGCCACGAGCGTCACGTCAACAACAACAACAACTTATAGTACATATACGGTTCCATACTTCACATCAGGAGACAACGCAGTAGCAGCTGCTCAAGAGGAATCTACAGAACTGAGCCAAGAGGGAATTGTTCAGTCTGGCACTCAGGAAACTAGTGCAAAAGCTTATGATACAGTAGCAACTAACACAGCTACCGAACAAGACGGTGTTGCCAATAAGATAGCCTTGGGCTTTAGTTCTTTCAGTACCTCCACTCCTTCAAACGTATATTCGACTGAAAGCACGCTTGCAAAGTCTCTGTCTTCTAACTATGCCACTGTTACTATTGCTCCATCTTCAGCGCACGCGTATGCTAATGCAGAATATTCTGATACACAAACCACCGAGGCACATCTCTCATCATCACCTTTCTTTTCAAACATCTCAACGGCAGTTTATGTCCAAAATATCAACTACACCAGCCCTTACACTTCAAATAACTTATCCTCTTCATCAGATCAGTATCAGCCAGATAAGTTCTATTCTCTGCCGTCAGGTATAATTACCCAATTCAATAGTGGCTTGCCAGCTAGGAAAAACATGAGCATGCTCAGTGCTTTATTGGGAATGCTTTTAGTATTGATAATGTGAGGGTTGTTATTTACAAGTAATTCAGTTCGTTTTGCAAACTATTGTTTGCAAGTTGACCTTTTTGTTTTAGGTTTATTTTTTTCAGTTCCTTCTTTCAATAGACCGTTATAGACTAGAGTACTTACTTTATTTAATTATTTTTTCTGCACTTTAACGCTTTGACTGTGTAAGTTGCTTATTTCTCATCCGCTGCGCAGCGTTAAATCAAGCTAGATTTGGTAAGCATGCTTGGGCGAGACGCTCCTGTGGAACCACCACCGTTTTTATCGATATTCTAGATATTAAGCCGGGTACCCATAAAAACTTCCCGCGAGAGATCAAGTGTCATAACTCAGACAGAATAATTTAAAATCAATATATAGAAGCAAGTCAGGCATATTGAGCGAAGCATTCGCAGTTTTAAAGTATTTGTTTTTCCAGCTTAACGCAAAGAATCCGAACCATCTGGAAAATATAGCTTTTTTAAACAAGAATGCTCCTCCATAATTGTAGGAGAACTGAATTTATAATATGACTGACAACCAGCACTTTTCTGAATCATCAAAACCAGTAAATGTTATATCTTCAATGAGTATCAACAACAATAGTAACAATATTGTTATCCCACGGAGCGAATTAAATGAATCCAAACAAAATCAAAGTCCATTTTCGGGCTCCACTATTTTTGAACACGAAGAGCCAGGCAACAGTCTGTCCCAAAAAGATTTTGTTAACAGAAATTTAAATAGTGTAAGTAACAACGATGCCATCGACAGAAGCAATGTCCAAGATACAGCTCACGCCGAAGCTTCCAACGTTACAAATAGCATAAATAATCCCGCATTTTTGGCAGCTGTTCCACAACATGGTAATATAGAGAATACCGGCAATGATAATAATAGTGCCCCTAACAATAACAGCACTGTCAATGGAAATAATGAAGATCTTTTATTTTTCAACTACCATGAATATTCAATTGAAAAATACGAGTCCCTTGATACCCATGTCTACGAAAAACATGACCATCCTCTCATAATTACTCATTTTCCTAACCCATACGTTGATCCATCCAGTTATGAATATAAAACCACGCGGGTGGTAAGGGTACCAAGGATGTACAATGAGCCTTCCAACAGTAACAATCTATTTCCGCAATTCCTGCAACTCATTCCAGGGTTTGAAGAAGCGGCGATTGTTGACCCCATTGAGAGCCTGCTGGACCAAAATATTAATAAGTTTATACCCAGAGGCAAACATTACGGTCAACTTTATGGCTGTTCTTCAGTATCACCTCTTTCAGACTATATAAGTCCATCTGAGTTTGAAGCTATCCTTAACAAAGTCAACAAGTACTTGAAAGACGCTTTGAATGCACTGAAATTTGAAAACGTTATCAGTGGAATTGCTAATTTTGTCACGATGTGGATATTTGACCAATTGATAGAAAATCACTCCAAAAAAAAGTTGCAAGAGCTAGAAGACTACGTGACTGAAATTAATGATACTCAACTACGCAACAAAAAGATCAAGATAGTTAGCCCGCGACGCTCTGGGTATGTCTCACTTGATTTTGTGATTCCTAAGCCCACCCTCGATTGATTGCTGATATATATATAAGCTACCAATATACTTGTATAGAACACGATAACACTAATCGATGTAAAGCTGCATGTGGATTATGAGCCCCGGTGGACGGTGTATCAAAAGTTGGGAGAATGTAACTAAACGGTGACAAAAGACGGATAGCGATGATGTCGATGTTGGCCGTAAAATGGAGTGACAGCCCCCTACATCTATTGTCTACACAGAACTCCTATTCACCTCATAAGATGAAGATAAAAAGAAACCTTATATGGAGGTCGCCCGAGGATAACATAGACTATTCATCATGCAACAACATTGATCTATCCGGTGTGTTAATACCAGCGCTAAAGTCATCACCGCTAATTGCTTCCTCCAGTGATAATGATAACAACAATGACAACATCGAAATAAATCAAGACCATTTACCTACGCATCTCACAGATATGCAATATATGCCAGGGTGCTATGGGCAAAAGCCAGTATATTCAGCCAACAAGAGGTTTGGCCTTAAGACGCTTCCCATCGTTGACAACGATTGGACCTCTTTTATAAACCAGAGGAAGGAAGGCGAGTTTATGTACAGTGTGTATCCGACAATATACTCAGTAACAGCCGCAACAGTGGTTACTTGCTTTTTGACTGTGATTGTGTTCACCAATACTCAAAAGCCAAGTTACTTGCTTATATTGGGTTGCTTATTGAGCTCCATAAACTTGATCTATTTGCTGACAAGCACAATGAGATTTCTTAGTGGGACAATAAGCTTAGGAATGGCTTCAGGCGAGAACTTGCTAGATAACATACAAAGTAACTTAAGCTTTAACATCATTGATCTTTTTTCAGTTTTCATTCTTCAACTTTGCCAAGTACAGATCATCATGAGACTTTTTTCGAGACAAAAAGAGAAACGATTTACATTTGTAATGGGAGTATCGTTGTCTATTATATCTCAAGTCATTTGGGCAGTTTCAACATTTCATACTATGAAGCATACCGACCTTACTGCTGAATATGATCCTGATGAAGATACTCTCAGTATATTGCCGGCATTCATTTACTTGTTGAGGATTGCTATGAGCGTCATGTATTCAGTGTTGATTTGTATTTATTGCTTCATCAAGATCGAATTTATCATGAAAAGGAGCTTAATTTTGATTTCTTTTGTTAGTATTCTCTCTACTAATTTGCAGTTTGCATTTTTTATTGCCGATGTGGCTAATGTATGGGTTGCTGAACTTTCTGAAGTTTTCAATGCGGCTGGTTACGTAGTATCCACTGTTATTGTTTGGGAATGGATTAATAGGGTTCATGCTAGCGAAAGAGCTAAGCAAAGCAAAGGTATTTTGGGTCGGCCATTTTACGAGGAGGAATTGCAAGGTGCTAATAAAGTTGACCGCATTTCATTGTTCGTGCCAGATGAAGAAAAAAATTTGTTTGGTTATACAGATACACAAGATGATAATCATGATAACGATAGCTTTAATGGCAGACCAACAGAAGAAATTACTGGTAGCGGTGATTTAGAACATCCGGCTGGGAATGGTGCGAATATAACTAACAAGAAACCACCACTTCAAGCTCATAATTTGAATGCTAAATTACACGACTTTGTCTCAAATCAACAGCTTAAAACAAGAGAGTTTGTTTCATCTACCATTCCGGAAATGATCATGAAAACCACTAACACTTTCTTGTATTTAACGGATCAGATTATTGCTTATGGCTTGGCGGTGCCCCGTTCAGTTTCTGTCAATAGCAGAGAGCGAAGAGAGAAAAGACGTATTGAAAAGAAGCTCAAGAGGAATCGTCGTCAGCAACGTTTTGCACGCCGTGACAATGACTATGATGATTATGGATCCAACTTGGACGATAGCAGCGATTCAGGGTTATTTCGCAGACTGAACCACTTCAGCAACAGCTACACGGCAACCACCACCAACAATACAGGCACAACTACTTTAAGTGAAAGCAACAACAATAGACAAGATGAAGGCAGCAATAGCTCAAATAGCAGTGATAACACACATAATGAGAATCCCATTTTTATATACACAACTGCAGAAGTCAATGTAAATCAAACTGAAAGTGACTCCGAAAGTGATGAGAACAGAGATGAGGAAGATGACCAGATCTATAGATATATGGATGATGTTTTTGAGGGCGCAAATACAAGAGATGACACTATTAATGATATCGAAGAGCATTCTGTTGCTGGAGGTGGTCTGTATGAGCAACGTCATCGATGAATATTGTTTTTTTTTTCTTTTCTTTTTTTTCTTTTTTTTTTTCCAATTCTGATTTTATTTGTAATTGTATTATATCATTGAAAATTTCTTTAATTTTATTGTTTTGGTTGGTTTGGTGTGCCATTTTTGCATGATTTTTCTGTTGTATGTTGCATTGATATTTTTTTATTTATGTTTATTTTGTTATTTTTTTGTCTGCTCACATTTTGTTGGTGTCCCCTTTATTAGGTATGGTTATTAAGGACTTTTTTTTTTTTTTTTTTATAATTTCTCTCGGCGGTTTCTTCTATTTAGTTTTTATGCTTTAAAATTTACTTCTTCGATTTGGTACTCTTCTCACATAAATTGATTATAATGGCATGCAATCGTAAAAGGTTAATAAGTAAGAGTCATATAATAACAATAATATTTATCATAAAACAGTTCCTACCGGTTAGGCTTCGAAGTACCTACATCATCTATTACATGACGAAGCAAAACATTAATTACATATGGAAAGGAACACATGAAAGTAAATATATGAGATTTTAATCTAGTGTCAAAATCTTGAAATTAAAAAACTTTTCGTGTTTTTTCAAAATCCACTCTGTATCTTCCCATGGCGTTTGAAATATTCCCGAGTTTATCTGAGGCATGAATATATCCAATTTTTTCTGTTCTCCTCCGGCTTTTTCGTTCTCAAACGCTTTTCTCAAATCTGTAATAGCCTGTTTCTCTGCTTCATCGTTTGTAACATTATACAAATCTTTTGGGTCGCTGAAGAGTTTTGTCTCGAGGTTCTTCAACGCCCTATCAGTATTCTTCAAGATGCTTCCCGGAGAGTCAGCATTGTGGCCACCGTGAAGTGAGGTAAACAAGCATACAATAAATTTAGGTGAAACGCTCTCTGCCATTTTGATTGGCTTATTGCCCTTGTCATCTCTAGAAGTAGCAATAACCTGCGAAAGCCCTAAGAGCTCCTTTGGGTCTGTTTTATATTTCTTGCAGTACTTTTCGTGAGCCCGCAATCCAGATCTGAACTTCCAAGCAAATCCGGCAGCAACACCCCCGCCCCAGGAGCCAAAGCAATTGCACGAATGCAATAATATACTCGGGAAGGGCGTCACAGCAAATATGTCACCTTTGAGATATTGGATCATGTTAGCTGGTAATAATAATACTTTTTTTTTTTTTTTTATTTTTTTTTTTTTTTTTATTTTTGTTAGTAAGATGTGGTTATCTTGATAAGCTAAACTTAGCAAAGACATGACGGGAGCTTTATTTTTTTCATTCTTGGACTTCCGTTGCTTTATTTTTTTGTAGTGCCCATCGCGTCAAATCGGGACGACTTTGCTATAGTATAATTTTTCCCAGATTCTACAAATAACCTCATCAGTATGCCACCATTTCCAAAAGATAAGTTTCAGCTCATAATCAGACAAACCGAAGAGTTTGTTAAACAGCATTGTGAACACTTGGACTCTGCTCATGACTGGGACCATGTCAATCGTGTCAGAAACCTCGCTTTGAGGCTTTATAAGCAGACTTTTCCTTATAATAATGGTGAAAGTGATGACGATGTTGCTACGAGACAACTGGTGGAGCTCATTGCTTTGTTGCACGACGTAGGTGACTTCAAGTTTGGATATGATCAAAAGGCTTTGGTTACTAGTTTTATTCGACCATTGTTTAAAGACTTGAAAGTTAGCGGCTTGCTGTCAGAACGAGAAGCGGATGAAAAGATTGATTTCATTCTTGAAGAGATAGGCTCTGTCAGTTGGAGAAAATCATTAAAAAGCGAGAAACAAAGCGAAAATGACAAGAACAGTGACTCAGAACAGCAAGCCGATAGAATTTCAGAGGTGAAAGTTTATGAATTCGTGAGCGATGCTGATAGGTTAGACGCAATGGGTAACATTGGTGTTGCTCGTTGCTTCGCTTATGGTGGCAGCAGACACTCAAAACTTTATGACTTGTCAGTGAAACCGAATACAAGCCTTACAAAGGAATCCTATGATGCCCAAACTGAAAAACTACAAGACGGAAAACCTGCTCTCAAGCAGTCGAAAAATAACTCGTTAAATCACTTTTATGAAAAACTATTAAAACTTAAAGATAGTTTGAAAACCGAAGAGGCTAAAAAGTTAGCAGTCGTTAAACATAAAAGGTTAGTCGATTTCGTTGATGGGTTTTTGCAGGAAGTTAAAGGTGAAGTATGAATAATTTTCTAAGTAAATATATATTGCATACTCTTCTTACCTATTTGGCCAAGTCCCATCCCTTTTTCAATCTTTTTGCAGCCACTTCTGCATTTGTAGAACCCAATTCCTCTATCAAAAGCTTGCGAATACCAGCCCATGTACTTTCACTCAAAGAAAGTTGAGATTCTGGCTCTTTTTTCGTTGCTGGAACAACTTTTTCGATATCTGGTTCTGGGGTTTGTTCTTGCGAAGGAGGAGCGGAAGGTTTAGAGTTGACCATGACCATGAATGACACTTCATTGTTTTTCACACCTTGAAGGTCTTGCAATTGAATACTGTCTTGGGGAACTTTAGATTTCACCAAGAGTTTCACGTGAGCAGAGCTCAAAGTGGTATATTTGTCGTCATCGGTAAACTGTTTCTTGACATTCTCAATCAACTGGTCTTTAACTTGGTAAATAGTATTAGTTGCCTCGCTGACAAATTCTGCGGCAAACTTGTAAGGTGGTTTGATGGACTTGAATTTCAATTTGTATTTTTCTTGTTTGCCAGATCCGGTTTTTCTAGCATCATTAGTAAAAAGAGTCTTTTTCGCAGGAGGCTTTGGAAAGGCAATTGGAAGCTGCTGGAGCTTGGAGAGATCTTCCTTGTAATCATCGTTGTAAACAATGCCGTTACTTTTTGCAGAAAGAAGCTGCAAGAAGTTGTCGACAAAGGTTTCCTGAGTTACAGTAGACATATTTTGTATAATGATTTGATGGGAAATTTCAACAAATTTTTTTTTTCTTTTTGGCTATTTGCTAGTAATTGCAATCAGTTAAAGTAAAGGTCAGAAAAGAAGCAAATAGATATTCAACTTCTTAACTGATCGGAAAATATCAATACACGTGACCTCATCTTAACCCTACAAAAAAAATTACCAAGACAATAATCTATCAAAAAAAAAAAAAAATTAATGAGTCTGCTCAGCTTGCAAGAACTTGTTTAACAAGGTTTTCAGCTAGCCAAAAGTATTCACTTTGACAAGTAAAGGAAAAAGGTTGCGCAATATATATAGAGAATGCCACCAGTTAAAAGAGCTAACTCATTTTTGAGCCTTCCCGAGGAAGTGCGATCAGAGGACGGCTCATCAGACCATTCCGGAGATTATGTGAACTTAGATAGCACCGATGAATTAAATACAAGCAAAAACGACGATGATGTTTCTGAAATAAAGATAATTGACGTGGATTCTGACAATGAGAATGATAATGAAGATGTCAAAGAACCAAAAAAAGCCAAAGAGGAGATAATAAAAATGAAATCTGTCAGCCCTAATCCAAAGAAGAGAAGTTTAGATGATGATTCTTCAGACAGTTCTCAAAATAGCAGAGATAAACAACCATTGAATAAAAGTCAAAAAGTCGCCAACAATGATGAGGGAGAGTTGGCCGCTAATGAGGATTTTATATCATTTGATTTTTCTGACGCCGAAGAAGAAGGAGAAGAAGAAGAGCTTGAAAATAACGAAGAGAAAGATGATGGTGCAATAGAAGTTGAAGAACATAACGGCGAGAAAGTAACTGTGAATAGTGCATTCCCATGGGTATTGAATCATGATCATTCTAGACAGAGAGAAATTGCTGATTGGCTTACCCTTGAAATTCAAGACTTTGTGCATTATATTTCCCCATCCAAGGAAGAAATTGTTGTGCGAAATGGCTGTATTGATAGACTCAAAAGCGCCATAGAAAGCTTCTGGTGCGATAGCCATGTTTATGTGTTTGGCTCTTATGCTACTGATTTGTACCTACCGCACTCTGATATTGATATGGTGGTCAAGACCGATAACTCTGATGATGTTCGGTATTTGAAAGATAACCGCTCCAGTTTGTACAAATTGTCGAATTATTTGAAAAACAAAGGCATTGTAACGAACGTTGAAGTCATTGCCAAGGCAAAAGTGCCGATCATCAAGCTAGTGGAAGCAGAATCTAAAATTCATGTTGATATTTCGTTTGAAAGATCTAATGGTCTTGAAGCAGCAATGGTGATAAAAGGTTGGCTAGATACTACTCCAGGGCTTAGAGAACTTGTTCTAATTGTAAAACATTTTTTATCTACGAGAAACTTGAATAATGTCCATTTAGGTGGATTAGGTGGCTACTCTACCATATGTTTGGTGTACACGTTTCTCAAGCTTCACCCAAGATTAGCTACAGATGCCATCAACCCTATGAAAAACATTGGGGTTTTGCTTATTGAGTTTTTTGAGCTTTTTGGCAAGAACTTTGGCTACGATAATGTGGCAATAGCGCCTGTGTGCCACGAAAACAATGGCCAGCCGGGGCTTTTGAACAAGAATGCATATCCTGACCTACAGAATAGAAACCCATTTCAATTAGCAATACAGGACCCAAGTGATCCATCTAACAATATCTCTCGAGGCTCATTCAATGTTCGTGGCTTAAAGAAAGCCTTTGCTGGGGCTTTTGATTTGCTTGTTGACAAGTGTTTTGAGTTAGAAGGAAAAACTTATAAGCAAAGATTAAATGAATCAATTTTGGGAAATATTATCAAATACAAAGGCGAACGTCGTGATTTCCTGGACGAAAGACATTTGGTAAAGAATTTGGCAGCAATTGAGAATCAAGTTCTCTATTTTGGCGAGGGGCGTAACAAGCGCAAGTTGGCCAGCGATAACAAAAACAGACTTAATGGAGTCTTGCTATCTGATGATGATGACTTAGGAAGCGAGAGCAGCAGTGATGAAGATGAGGAAGATGACGATAGTGATAGTAGCGATCTGGAAGATGAAGACGATGAAGATGAAGACGAAGATGAA
>JXWR01000969.1_pt1 | contig 28646 bp, 12 predicted proteins | sample 315541 | NCBI WGS metagenome assembly JXWR01 (sample SAMN03273951, study PRJNA271842) | soil metagenome | isolation source: rice field ambient CO2 | place: India: CRRI Experimental farm Cuttack,Odisha-753006 | collected 2013-12-17
TTTTTTTTTTTTTTTTGCAACATGAATATCAGCGTTAATCAGCAACATAAATCTAATTTTATTCCGGAATTTTTTTTCCCCGCTCAATCGGCTTTCACTGAGCCAATGGATTATTATTAACTATGGTTGAGTTGACTTGGTTTAAAATGCAGAGCTATAGTTATTCTTGCCTGCAAAGAAAACAAAAAGACATAGCTTTTTCAAAGCTCTACAAATGCTTTTGAATATAAAGTACAAAGTATGACTATATCCTGAATACAGATATGCAAATACATACACAACGTCTATTATAAATAAACTTTCAATAAGAAAGTAATTGTAGCTGTAGCGCATACCTTCCTCACTGCTGCTCACGATACACAAACATATTCTCAATCGGGTCATTCTTCATCAACACCATCCCATTCTTGCCTTCCTGAAGCAAAATACTCGAATTGCGATGTCTTTTAATCGCTTGCGGTGAAACCCAAACCACAGAATCATGCTCAACTTTACGTCCATTGACCATTAATACTTTAAGAGTCTTGGGACAATCAACAAGGCTGCAAAAACCATGAAGATCGGAACTTTCGTTTACATCATTGATCAAACTGGAATGACGTACTGCACTGATCCGTTGGTCCTTAATAACAGTATTTGATGTATCAACTTTACCACTTTCCAATTTTTCAAGTCGTATTCGTATGCCATCAAGTTTCGGGACCCAAAAGTCGTTTGCTTTGACCACTGGCGTTGAAATTGAAGCTTCATCAACATTATTATAACTATTGCTAGTATGACTCTGCTTTCTCCTCTGGAAATGAGCTCTACTATTCAAAGAGCGAACTTCATCTACTTGAGCAACCCTTATATCAGGCTTGTCACCAAACAATAACTCAAACGCCTCAGTAGTTGGCCGTCTAGCACAAACTGAAACTTTACTATCGACCCACTTATCGTAAAATGGAACATCAAGTTCAAATTCGGAATATCCCGCTGCTTTCAAATAGCTGGGTTGCACCAAAGTGCTTGCGTATCGCTGATCAATTTCATAAAATCTATCCCACGACATCAATTTAGACGCACCAAAATCTTTCAAGTCCGTATTAATGCAGCTCATGTTGTTTTTGTTGTTGTTATTGTCGTTGCTCAACGCATTTACCTCGCATATTTCTCGGTTCAATGCATTTTTATCAACATGCTCAAGACCATAATTCTCAATTCCTTCCATTCGCACCTTTGCAAGCTCTGCCAAAACTTGCTTCTTCTTGCTGGTCGCTGAGCTGGAAGATAATGAAGGTCTAGTTTGTTTTTTGTAACTTTGATAATACGCCTTGAATCGGTCAAGCATATCATCATTGGCAAACAATTTCGAAGAGGCAAACTCAAAAAGCGATTCAATTACTCCTCCATAGACGAGCTTTTCTCTAGGTATTGAATTATCATCATTCGGTAACTCTGCTGCTTGAGTGTCGGTCGAAGCAGTCGAGGCAGTCGAAGCAGTCGAGACAGTAGCAGTAGTAGTGCCTGATGATACTGTTTCCGCCAACTCATCCATTTCATCCCCACCATATGGGATAATTATTGATTCATCCAACCACATTGGGTGGCCTTCCGTAGAAAACAAAATATTCGATCCGTCCTGATGAATAGCATTATCTTCATCAAACAACAAATACAAATACTTGAACGTCTCACTCAACACAAAACTTTCCATTCTGTTCTGTGGTTCATTGGTCCTTATATCCTGAATCCCGGCAAAGCCGCACTTTGCCATGAATCTGTACCTAAAATCTTTCAAAATACGCACCCCAATTTGCAAATACAATGGATCTTTAGTAGCACGATACAAGTAATATGTGGATTCAACAAATTCTGGCCTCAAAGGGTACCACTCCAAAGCCACTGCGTTTTGCAAGTTACTCAACTCACTACTACTTTGCACCTCGCTGAAAAAATTCCATCTTTCCGGAATAGCTCCAAAAGTGTTCCATATCTTCAAAAACAATGTATGCGTTCGCACCGCATCGCTAACTTTGCCTCCGAGCACTAACAACCCGGGGAAGAAAGCACTAAGTGAATCAACCCAATACGTGCTCAAATATGATGTCTCCACGTTAATGTTGGAAAAAAACCATTCACTTTGGAAGCTGTTTATTCGTAGCGCATTGTACGAATCTTGCCAAATTTGCAACAACTCCTCGTCATTAAACAAAATCGCTCCTTTCAAAGCATACTCGTAAAATGAATCAACACTGGCACCAATTCCCGTTATCAGATCAAGCCATTTCCCTTTCAGCGGATTCAAGCTCATTGGCAACAAATCCAAAGCACTTCTAGAGTCCCAGAGTGCCATGAATGCATTCCGGCTAACTTTCTCAAAAATTGGGTCGCCGGTTAGCTTTGACAACATTGTCATTTCAAGCATTGGTGACCCAGCACCCGCGGTACACGTTTCATACATCAAATTCGAAGGCACTGAGGCAACGCCATGCTTCAAATTGATTCGGGCATATGGGATCCCCGTCTTGGTATCAAAAGCCGGAAGTAGTCGCTGGCCCAAGTCGTAAGCTAGCAAAAGCAACGAGTTGTTATAATTCGGTAACTGGAACCCACGCTTGCTATCGCTGGCATACAAATGGCAAGTTAAAAGACCGCCGAGAGCACGGATCGATGTTTCGAATACCTGCACAGTGGAATCAATATCAAAGGAAATATTCTCTTCAATTAGCTTAACTCCCCTGGCGAAATTTTCATAATCATTCATAATGATAAACGTGTCAATGGAATCTAAAAGCGTCACGGAATAATTCCCCAACACATCATTACGCAAATCTTGCCGGTTTTCATAATTGGGTCCATAGGACTCACAAGTCAACGGTCTAACTTCATCATTGGGAAACCCATGCTGCATATATGATTGCCAACCGTGAAGGAAAAGCTGCTTTGTTTGATCTCGCAAGTGGCGTAGGTTTGTTTTGGTAAATGTGGCAGAGTCTAGCAATTCGTGAGCAGTGAAATTTTGAGGAAACGCATTGTTGTCAAAATAATGAGGATTATTGAATTGGGACTGTGAGCGGTACGCTTCAACAAAAATAATGGTATTATTAGCTAGCAAGGCGGCTGATAGAAGGAAAATGAGGGCAAAGGAAGCATTGCAATGTAACATCGCCACATCGATGTTAAATTATTGTATGCTGATCTTCTGATGCTATTAGCGCTTTGTTTGTGGGTAAAAGTTGACTGGTATTTTTGGAAGCTGATCTGTATTCTTCCACACCACCCCTCCTTTTTTCTGGTTAATGCTCGCAGGCTAACTAACCAACTGTCTGTCTGTCTGTCTGTCTGTCTGTCTGTCTGAAGCAGCGGCGTTGTGAAAGAGTCGCAGATCGAGAGCGAGAGTGAGGAAACTAGCGGGTGGAAACAGGGGTCACCCGGGCGCGCACCGTCTATTCAACGGTCAATAAGCTCAACATGACTAGTCAGAAAGTACCAATCAAAAGCACTCACTCAGTGGCACAGTGAAGAGCAGCGAATGAAATTAAGGATAGAGCGAAGAAGAAAAGATTAGAAAATGACATGTCAGAAGAGAAGAGAAGAGAAGGCTCGGTATGGTATATAAGTAGCAGCATGCTCATCTTTCTTTGGGCGTGTTCCTTCCGTATTGGTAAAATGATGATGCAGTTTATCCTAAAATAAGAACCCAAACAGCAATTGCAATACAACATGACATCAAAAACAAAAAAATCAGCAAGGTCAAAGCCAGTTACAATAGCCAACTTTAATCTCACTAAAGTTGGCATACAAGACATGTTCAAAATCTGGAAAGTGCAAGTCCGCCCTGGTGTAAGAAATCCTGTTGACTGTCTCTTAGCTCTCTGCTGCTTACAGTTTGACGGCACCAGAGGAACAGTAGCCGAGTTTGAAGATCATATAAACACCATAGTTGGGCAACTTCAACTAGCAAGAGAAAATATTCCTGAGAAATTGATTGCTAAGTGTGTGTTGAAAGGGCTAGAAGGAGAATATTTTGATAATGTTGTATTTCATAATGTTGCTTATTATGGGTTTAGTTTAGAGAAGTTGTTTGGGGTGTTGAAGACTCATGAATCAAAGCTTTTGAAAAAAAAAAATATGGAAACCAAAAAGGAGCATGTAATGGGGGAAAATAAAGACTCTGGATTTCAGGAGGAAAAAGAAACATATGAAAATGTGAAAGATTTTGAGGTAAAAGAAAATAGATTTTTCATTTTTGACACAAGTAAAGTGGAAGAGACTGGGAGTGATAGTGATGATTCAGCATATTCATGGGATACTTTAGCTGATGATAAAGATGGGGAGATTATAGGAACAGAGGAAATTGAAGTTAGCCCAGAAGAGCAGCAAATTAAACCTGAGAAAGTGGACATTCTTCAAGATATTAAAAAAGATACTGAAAAAGATGTTCATGACGAGCCAGGCGTTATTGGTAAAGAAGGCAGCCACGAAATCAAATCAAACATTACTGAGAATTATGTTGAATATTGTTCAAACCCAGTGAATAATGAGCCACTACATATCCTCGAATCCTCCAAATCACACAACACCAAACCAAAAGAAGAAGCATCTTCCCTCATCCTCGACACGTTGTTAAAGCAATGCTCGAGTATCTTTGAAGATATGAGAACCAAAATCATGATACAACATCAGCAACAACAAGACACGCATAACGAAGAAACAGAGACAGAAACAAAATTACATAGAGAGTGCAACACTCATGATATTGATGGGGAGATTGATACTGATGATGATATCAATTTTACAAAACCCAATAATGGCATGTCATACAACGACGAATTTCGGCAACTGTGTCAATACTTTCTTGACATATATGGTAAAACTTTGGGTCTTATTTATCCAGTGGGGAGAACTAGCAAATTACAATATGAAAAATACATTACTCGGAGGATTATATTTGAGTATATGGGAAAACAGCAAAGAAATTGTGGAGCTGTTTGCGGAGAATAAAGTTTAACTCAAGGTTATGTTTGGTTGTTTGGTTGTTTGGTTGTTTGATTGTTTGGCTACTTTATATAGTTTTCTGTTTCTCTTTTTTTTTTACCTTTCTTTTTGGTTTGTTTTTACGTTCATTTCAATTAGCTTTTCTTTTTCTCTGTGATCACCATATAATGGTATAAACTACTGGTATATTGATATATTATAAAGTCAAGCGCCTTGAGACTTGAAAAAATGGGCAAAATAGCTGGAAGTAAACAAGAAAGGAAAATTATCCTTTGAAAGAAGTAAAGAAGCTAAGACCACTGTAGAGCTCTATCATGGTTTGTTTTCGCAAGGCCACAACCAAAAGCATAAGCACCATATCTGCAACGTATATAGAGCAGCAAAATTTTTGCAGTGCTGCCGAAAAAGAGAGGGTTGGAGTTGAGGTCATTATAAGACATGTGGTTGAAAGCTGGATAAACCAGCATGAACGAAATGGACAATGCAAAGTTATGATAGAGGCTGATAGAGGCTTGGGTATGCTGCATCAGAAAAGCATGGAGTTGAAAAATGTATTAATTTGTGAAAGTGATTGGTAGTAAGGTATCATTGCTCTTATTATTAGCAATAGTAGCGGGCAGCGCTTGGGCCGAGCAAGTTGGGTGCCAGTGCGAAAAAAATGAAAGACGAAGCAGAGGTTAACTCGTGTTGAGAGCAAGAGCATTTGAGCGTACACTTGTAGTGGTTTAGCGTCGTAGATTGTCCTGTTAGTTTTATGATATCGAGACATAAACCGCAGTAGATATGGTTATGGTATATCATGGGTAAATGGAGTTGAAAGTTTGAGAGGAGCATTGAGAGGAAATCAATATGTAAAAATATTGCTGAATATTGATGGTCTGAAGGTGAGAAGTGTGAGCAAACAGGGCTGCTTTTGCCCATGAGTGTGCTTTGCAAATGGGCTTTCCATAAAACAGCTTCAAACAAATGAACTTATCAAGCACCAGAAAATGGCTAAGCTAGTACTGGTGAAGCTGAAAAAAAAAAAGAAATAAAAAAAGTAAAATGAGTAAAAAAAAAAAAACACGATAAGAAGTAAAAGAAATAGAAAATTATAAGGGATTGATCAACGACTGACAGAATTGAAGTTTTATTAGAAGAAAGGTCAATATTAAACCTTGATCATTGACCCAGCATCCAGTCTCATCAAATCCACTGTTTCCAGTGACTCATTATACTCATCCATTGAACAAACTATCCCAAGCCCCCAACTTTGCTTTATTTGACCGTTTCTCTTCAAACGACTACCATCAAGTTTCGGCTCCAACAAGTACGCTGCTTCAGAACATGGATCTAACGATTTATACCGTAATGCATCCTCACCACCGACATACTCGCTGAAGGTTGCACTTAACGTTTCTAGAGTTTCTGCTGGTAATCTTTTAATTTTGTAAGCGGTGCTGATTGAGGAAAACCTGTGGGAGTTTCTATTCCCACTGTTGTTGGCACCAGAAGTAGTTGGTTGTTTAAAATCAGTAGAGACAAGATTATCAGTAGCTTTGGTGGCAAGTTGGGCAATATTAGCAGAAGTAGTAGTTCCAGGAGCAGCACCAGCCATTGCAGTATTTGTTAAGTTAATTTGAGATAAGCAATAATTACTATATGAAGGAGATGAAGGGGCTTTTTTAGGACTGACTATCAATTTCAACCCAATTTTAACAAATTCCTGGTTATTAACATTGGCAATATCACGATGCGCAGCAGCTAATGGCGAAGGCGAAGAAGGGATGGTGCGTGGGAACCTTTGTGGTTTGCTGATTTTCAGAATAGATATGTTTCTTCTTATCGACGTGGCGTCGGTATTGGTGTTGATTATAGTAGTTACAGCATTGGCGTTGGAATTGACAGCAGATGAGATATCGTTTTCTATGGTACCATCAATAGATTTAAAATTTAGCTCAAGACCGCTAGATTTTGATAATTGGCCACTATTAACAAGAAGGTTTTTCTCATTTTGTATCTTAGTGGAGGTGGAATCCTCATAAATTTGTAATCCGGAGCTCATCAATGGTTTCTTAAAACTGATATTTTCCAAAGATTCGTCAATTGTCTTCAAACCTGGCCTCTCTGCAGAAGGCTTCTCAGAAGCAGGCTTTTTGTTCTTGAATAGTTTCTTCAACTTCATCGGACACTTGGCTGGATGGAAGTTGGCTGGTTGGTGCCGTTGTGGGGATCTATACTTTTTGAATCAGTCCTGGCCATCAACCAGATCTTATATTCTCCCTGCTAATGCTATTATTAGTTAGGTTCACCCGCGTATATAATTGCAAAAAAAGAAGCAGAATAAGAGAATAGGGGTAGTTGAAGGTGCAATTGACATTCTGGGGACCAGCATGGAGCTAGAATCCGTGGATAACATCGTTTGGTGCACCATGGTGTTTCCATGAGGCATTCGACGCAGTGTTGCGGAATGATGGAATGGAATGTTAATGTCAACGGCGAGTGTGTGTCTACTACACAAGTCAAGCTGCCCACTGTCAAGCATTAGCTTGCCGACCCCTTTTTATTAGAGGACTGTTTAACGAAGTGGTACACTGACATCAATTACTCAGCTTGTTACTGATCAGCTCATGTTTGCCTGCTGATATATAGCGTGAGTTGGAAAAGTGTTTCTTCGAGGACGTTATACCGACCCTGTGGGGCTAATGATTCACTCTCCATACTTTCTATACTTTCTATAAAACAAAGTTAACATTTCAAAACAATTAATATACCAATATAAAACAAAATAACATTGCCCCGAAGTTATGCTCACAGCCCACGTTTCTAAACAATTGTTTATGCCAGTGACTTGACAGCTACACAATTCCAGGAGCACTCGGAGGATCCTGGCTTGCTGTTGACATTTTCCCCAATGCAGTAACCCAATCTGTCATTGTACACACAATTAGCAATACCGCCAGATGGCTAACTGTAATTACACTGTAATGACAGCTATCTGATAACGGCTATCTGCTACATGGCCTATCCAGCCGGGTTCGACGCAATGACAGATCTGCCTGTCACAGATTTCATTATAAATAGAAGAATCGGCCTTCCCTTTCGTTCGGGACCCAGACCCCCCAATTCTAACAACTGCTAAAGTATTTGCAACTCACATCCACAAAAAACAAACTCAAACTTACAATACAATCATAAACACAAACCCAACATGCTGACTGAAAGTAATGTCCAAAGTTTGCATCCAATCCTCAAACATAAAACCGCTGCCCAGCGCAAGGACTTTGAGCAGTTCAAGAGCTTCCGGTAAGTGGAAATCAATTTGCACGTTTTGATACTGATTTGATAAAGTACATTACTAACTTGCCAACTCAAAAATTGCAGAGCCAAAATGTATCACTCGCCCTCCGATGCTCTTGGAATATCGCCATGCTCAGCAAAGCTTTTGAGCCATAAAGAGAAGCTATTTTTTAGGTATGTTTATTATCCAGTTTTGACATACAGTGTTAAACATGAGCTAGCTGGTCAGTAGATGTTCTTACTAACAAAGCTGTAGCAGACCAAAGCAAAAGTCGAATAACTTAAAGAGTACACTCGCAGCCATGAGGGACACTCAAGAGAATGGTGATGCATGGTAATTTTGACTTGAGTGTATATATTGTTTTTCTATTATATTTTGAGAAGCTTAAAGAGCATGGGATCTTCAGATCTACGATACTGCATTAACGGGCCCAGCGCGGGGTTTTCTATTTATCTTCTACCACTTTGCCTCCTAGATATTGTCCTTTTCATAAAAGTAAAACAAATTAACAGCTTCCTGTTAGGGCAGTATATACCAAATGTTGACATGTCCGATATTCTGATTATCTCTGCTCCTTCAGGTCAAACGGCAATTAGTGTCAATATGAGTCACAATTAAAGAAACACGCTCATCTACTTTTGCCCCGAATCCTGTTATCTACTTCTCTTTATATCTAAATCAAGCAATAGCTAGTTTATTACTAAACGTAGTAGACTCACTTGGTATACCGTAGCTGATAACCCAAAAAGAGGGTGTGCACACCCGCAAGTACTATAACCCTACCTGCTGCCCTTGACTGATTTTTTTCTTCTATTGCAATCTTCCTGAAAAATATCACCAATCTTCTTCTCCAGATAATAATAACGTACTTCTAGTGCTTCTACTACTACTGTTCTTGTTCCAAACAACCAAAATTATTCCAAACAAAACAAAATGTCTAGTTTAGTTTTGGCTGGTAAAGCCCAGCCAATTGCTTATGCTGCTTTAATCGCTGCATCTTTTGTGAACTCTTCCACAGATGGTGCCATCAAGCTTGATTTCGTTGATGAGAAATCCGCCTCCAAGAACTCCAAAGACGCTGCTGCTGCTTTGGATGACAAAGTTTTTGGATCAGAAAACATTGTTCTCGCTTTAGCTGAAAAACACCCTGACATCTTTGGTTCCGGTGCTGAAGTTTCTCACTGGGTTGAATATGCTAGAAAATTGACCACTAAAAACTTTAAAGAATTGAGTGAAACTTTGAAAGCTTTGGATGCTCATTTGAACTTCAGATCCTTTATTGTTGGGTACAAACCAACTGCTGCTGATGTTGCCATTTGGGGTAACTTGAGAGCTAACCCAATTGTTGGTTCTATCATCAAGAACAAAGTTTTTATCAATATCTCAAGATGGTATAGCTTTTTGGACAGTAACAGAAAATTCTCATTTGTTGCTGAGACCTTCACCCAAACTTTGGCTGAATTGCGTAAAAAGGCCAAGGGCGGCAAAAAAGAAGGTCACAAGGCCAACTTCGACATTGATTTACCAGGTGCTGAAGTTGGTAAGGTTGTTACTAGATTTCCTCCTGAACCATCTGGATTCTTGCACATTGGACATGCTAAAGCCGCTGTTTTGAATCAATATTTTGCCCAGGCTTACAAGGGTAAGTTGATTATCAGATTTGATGACACTAACCCATCTAAGGAAAAACTCGAGTTTGAGGAATCTATTCTCGAAGATTTGAGATTGTTGGGTATTAAGGGTGACAGCATTTCTTACTCCTCTGATTACTTTGACGTTATGTACGATTTGGCCGTCAAGATGATCAAAGAAGGTAAAGCCTATTGTGACGATACCCCATTAGAGCAAATGAGAGCTGAAAGAATGGACGGTATTAAATCCGGTAGAAGAGACGCCTCAGTTGAACAAAATTTGAAAATTTTTGAAAAAGAAATGAAAAACGGTACTGAAGAAGGGTTGAAATACTGTCTTAGAGCCAAAATCCAATACGACTGTCCAAACAAAGCTATGAGAGATCCAGTTATTTACAGATGCAACTTGACCCCACATCTTAAGACCGGCAACAAGTGGAAAATGTATCCAACTTATGATTTCTGTATTCCAATTGTTGACTCTGTTGAAGGGGTTACTCATGCTTTGAGAACCATTGAATACAAGGACCGTGATCCTCAGTACTACTGGATGTTGGATGCCTTGCATTTGAGAAAAGTGCACCTTTGGGAATTTGCTAGAGTCAACTTTGTTAGAACTTTGTTATCCAAGAGAAAGTTGCAATGGTTTGTTGACAAGAAATATGTTGGTGGCTGGAACGATCCAAGATTCCCAACTGTTAAAGGTGTCAGAAGACGTGGTATGACCGTTGAAGGGTTGAGAAACTTTATCATTTCTCAAGGTCCATCTAAAAACATTATCAACTTGGACTGGTCATTAATTTGGGCAGTTAACAAAAAAGTCATTGACCCAGTTGCACCAAGATTTTCTAGTGTTTACAAAGAAAATGCAGTTAAAGTGAACATTGTTGATGGACCAGCTGAACCATACACTGAGGAAAAACCAAAACATAAAAAGAACCCAGAGGTCGGTAAAAAACCAGTTGTCTTTGCCAACAAGATCTTGCTTGACCAAGAAGATGCTGCTTTGATCAAGGATGGTGAAGAATTGACTTTGATGGATTGGGGTAACGTTATTGTCCAAAAAATTACCAAAGCCGCTGATGGTAGCACGGTTGAATCCATTGATGTCAAATTGCACTTGGATGGTGATTTCCGTAAGACTGAAAAGAAATTGACCTGGGTTGCTGATGTTGAAAGTAATCTTGTTCCAATTGACTTAGTTGACTTTGACCATTTGATTACTAAGAACAAATTGGAAGAAGGTGACAATTTCGAAGATTTCATTACTCCAGAATCCGAATTCCATACTGCTGCTATTGGTGACGCTAATGTTAAAAGCTTGAAAGTTGGCGATATTATCCAATTCGAAAGAAAAGGTTACTTTAGATTGGACCAACAGGCCAGTGAAGGTAAGCCAGCCGTTTTTTTTACTATCCCAGATGGTAAGACTGTTAGCAAATACGGTAACAAGAAATAAGTGGATTGTAAATAATATAGATATTATGCACTACTGAATATGATAATTATTATGATTTGTTATAAGTGTGATTCATCACTTTGTAGCAGTTATTTATTACCGTCGCACTGGCACCGGAAGCTCCACCGGATGACCGGGCAACAACGGAGCGCGCCAGCGATTGTTGGCGATCGATCGATTAACGAATTCGCTGGAACTCTTTGACTTTTTTCCTCCTTTTTTCCACCTTGTTCAACTCGACAAGAACAGGAAAAGAACCACATTGAGCTTTTAATTGTCTATTCTCTAATAAATTTTAGCCCAATTTTTTAACATACTCTTACTCCACCATGGTTTACTCTGTTCGTCAAATCGGTGCCAAGAACTCCTTGGAATTCAAAACCTACATTGAACAAGATGGTAAGGTTGTCTCTCCATTCCACGACATTCCATTGTACGCTGATGAATCCAAAAAAGTTTTGAACATGATTGTTGAAATTCCAAGATGGACCAACGCTAAGTTGGAAATCAACAAGGAAGATGCATTGAACCCAATCATCCAAGACACCAAAAAGGGCAAATTAAGATTTGTTAGAAACTGTTTCCCTCACCACGGTTACATTCACAACTATGGTGCATTCCCACAAACTTGGGAAGATCCAAGTTCTGTTCACCCAGAAACCAAAGCTGCTGGTGACAATGATCCATTGGATGTTTGTGAAATTGGTGAAACTGTTGGTTACACTGGCCAAGTTAAACAAGTCAAAGTTTTGGGTGTTATGGCTCTTTTGGACGAAGGTGAAACTGACTGGAAAGTCATTGTTATTGATGTTAATGATCCATTAGCTGCTAAATTGAATGACATTGAAGATGTTGAAAGACACTTGCCTGGCTTGTTGAGAGCCACTAACGAATGGTTCAGAATTTACAAAATCCCAGATGGTAAACCGGAAAACCAATTTGCTTTCACTGGTGAATGTAAAAACAAGAAATATGCTGAAGAAATCATCAGCGAATGTAACGAACACTGGAACAAATTGATCAGTGGTAAATCTGAAACTCATGGTATTGCTTTAACTAACACTACTTTGAGTAACACTGAAACTTATTCCGCTGAAGCTGCTTTTGCTGCTCCAAAGGCTGATCCAAAACCAGATGCTAAGATTGACTCTTCCATCGACAAATGGTTCTTCATTTCTGGTGCTAGCGCTTAAGGATTTTGAATTTTATTCATAAGTGAGTGAAATCTTAATGTCCAGACTGATACAATATTATTGTATGTAGATAGTTGCAAATATATGAGAAATAGAATTAATTAATTGCTAATTGTTGACGTAGATGGCAGAGCAGCAGCTCTGCTGACTGTTGGTTTAAGCAAAAGCTTTATGAAAATCAGTTCACTTTTACTTCTTTTTGTGAAACTCATTAGGGTGTGTGACCATTCACAAAGTCAGACAATAGACAAAACTTGAGCACTTAGCTGATCAACCATACACTTAATAAAGCGTTGACTCAGCCAGCACCAAAAAAAAAAAAGAAAAAAAAAAATAAGAATAAGAAAACAGAAAACCTTTCACCAAAATATTACTTATCTTTGTCAACGGCGACGTCTAACGGATGCAAAATTTCCATATTTGGGCGTTAAGTGCTGCTACTTGGTGATTTCCACATACGGCAATAAAAAGGCGATTGAAGGGTACAGAACCCCTGTTTTGGGGAATTAGGTGGTGGAAAATTGTAGCGCAGTAAAGATTAACTATTGAGTTAGTATGACTGGGTTTCAGTACATAAACCTTTTCAAAGATACTGGCGGCACAAGGTGATTCTCTAGCGTACGAAAAGTTTGGCACTTGGGAACCTCAACATAAAAAGGGCATACACTCAGGTGTGATATCATTATCTTTTTCTACTGCGAGTTTTAGCGACAAACTTTACCGAGGGGTAAGAGACTAGAGTAGCTTGCTAGATGACTTTACTTTAATCAAAAAGAAAATAGAAAATAGAAACAATACTCGAGATGTTATATTTAATCTATATGCAAACGTCTATGTAGTTACCGTCTATTGAGATATGCGCCTCTGTCCAAAATAAATTTAATAAAATGTCAAGAGCATACATTTTCTTTTTCTCATTTCATAATGACAAAACCCTTAACGAATCTCGTGTGAAAAGTTTATAAGTTGCGCGCACAAGTTTTTCTATAATACCTTCGAAAAATCCACAAACTCTCATGCGCTTCCCACTCTGGCATTTTTGATAAACGTCTCTATTTTAGCAAGATCCTTCACCTTATTAGTCTCGATCCCACTACTCACATCCACTCCAATAACCCCATTAACTTTCAGCACTGCTTCTTTAACATTCTCACAACTCAATCCACCAGCCAAAACAAATTTCACTGTTGCGTCCCGGTTTAAATCATTGATTAAATCCCAATTCAAAGTCTTGCCATCCCCTCCCTTTTCGCTATCCAACAATAAGAGCAAGTGCTTACCTGTTGCCAATATTTCGTTATTCAACACAGAAGAATCTTGTAAATCGTTGACCAAGTATCTGGAGATCACTGGTACGGACAGAAGTTCAGAAACATAAGAAAGTTTGTCTTCAGCCCCATGCAACTGAACAATATCTATATCTGTTTCTGTGATGATTTGTTTGATGTCATCCACGGACTGGTTTTGGAAAACTCCTACCAAGAATGGTCCGTGCTTATGGAGTTCAGACTGAACATGACTGTAATATTCAGCAGCGGAAGTGTATGTATGCTCACCGTTGAGAAGTTCAGCGAAAAATTCTTTCTTATTAAAATTTGGGTTCTTAATTTCACGAGCAGTTTTGACCAGCTGGGAAATCTGTTTAGCTACTTGATGATCAATAGTTCTGGATCTTCCAGGAACTAGAATCACTCCAAGAAGATCAGCTTGATGGTTGATTGCTTGTTGAGCGGCTTCGTGGGTTTGAAGACCGCACGTTTTTACCAATACCATTATTATTCCTTAACCGTTTATTTTGGTCTGAGTTCTTAAAAGCTTTCGCTAAAATACTGATGGATGTTGCTGCTTGGCTTGGTAGCTTTCTTGATGTTGAAGTGCTTTTTGCTATTAAGATTAAAACATCAATGATTGAAAATTATGAGTAAGATGCAGGGTGCAGACACCCTGAGTCTCCTGACAGTCACGTTGGCCCATACATTGCAAAATGATTCAAAATGACAAGCAGCGATGAGCATTAGCAGAGCAGAGAAGTCTCTGGATCATCGATGATCAGTCTTAAGATAGCAATTTCTAGATGAGTTATCAATAGGCCCAGATTTGATACTCAGGTTCAAGTAGTTTACAACAACCCACACAATATCTCATGCATAAGAGGCAGAAAATGGCAAAGCTGAGGAATGAGTCTTCCATCACCCCATTCTTGGCCCATGCGGGTCCCTTCACTGACCCAGATTTCGCCAATGATGCTCAAAGTAATTTGAACGAACTTCATAATAAGAAAGTACTAATCTTGGGAGCTGGCGGCCTTGGATGTGAAATCCTCAAAAACATGTCATTGTCAGGCTTTAAAGACATTCATATCATTGACATGGATACCATTGATATTTCAAATTTGAATCGTCAGTTTTTATTCCGAGTTAAGGACATTGGTAAACCTAAAGCTACGATAGCGGCACAGTTTGTTCAACAACGAGTTAGTAATGTGAAAATCACTTCACATTTTAAGAAACTTCAAGAAATGCCAGCCGAGTTTTATCAGCAATTCGATCTAATTATTTCTGGGTTGGATAATGTGGAAGCGCGAAGATGGATCAATTCACTTGTGGTAAGCTTATATGATGAAACGGTGGACGAGTCACTTATACCGGTAATTGATGGTGGCACCGAGGGCTTCAGAGGCCAATCAAGAGTAATCTTTGCCAGGATTACCAGTTGTTACGAATGTAATTTAGACCTTTCTCCTGCTGCGACAACTTACCCAGTATGTACGATTGCCAATACTCCAAGATTGCCCGAACATTGCATTGAATACGTGAATTTAATTGAATGGCCAAAACAGTTTCCCAAAGAGAAATTTGATGCTGACAATCCAGAACACGTTACGTGGTTGTTTGAGAAATCACTAGCTAGGGCCAAAGAGTTCAATATTGAAGGCGTCACTAGATCATTGAGCTTGGGAGTGGTTAAAAACATTATCCCGTCAATAGCTAGTACTAATGCTGTGATTGCTGCTAGTTGTGTCAATGAAGCCTTCAAGTTGCTCACCAGTAGTAATCCAACGCTAGAGTATTGCATGCAGTATGCTGGTGATAGCGAACCATACACGTTGGTGTTTGAGCCAGAAAGAAAAGAGGATTGTCCTATCTGCAGTTAGGTGGCTGTATTATTACTGTGTACTACTATTTAAAAAACTGTTACTTGTTTGTCCTTGTCTGTGTGAATACCGTGTGTGTTTAATATTGTACTTATCAGAATTATTCTGTTCGCTGTTGTAGTAACTGTGTGTTTATACCTGTTTGGAGAACTATGTGAATGGTACAGTAGGCTAAATTCACGTGCCGATAGTGGTTAATTGCACGGCAATGCGATGAGCACAGCATCCGCTCAGACAGTACAGGTAATTATATATAATATATCTACATATACATTCCAGTTTCGTCCTCCTCTTCTTGCACCCTCCTCATTGACACACAGCATTGCTTCTCTCTTTTTTGTTGCCTTGCCTACAACCATGGTGCTGGTTGTTGCTGTTCTACTTCTTTCGCTCTTTTCAGCCACTTTAGGTCATGGTTTTAACTTGTTCTTGGACAACCTAGAAGAGCTTGACCAACTTTCTCAACAGCTTAGTTTCCAACGGCAACAACAACTAAAGCAGCAAAACTTTGACATTGCTCAGCAGCCAAGTGCACGTAATCCAAAGACTAATGTCAAACTTAGACAATTGCAGTGGGGTAAAATTAATTTCTTGCACACCACTGACACCCACGCTTGGTATGCTGGTCATTTGAATCAAAAGAATTATGGCGCTGACTGGGGTGACTATATCTCATTTGTTAAGCACCTTCGTGATTATGCGGACTCTATTGGTGTAGATTTGATTGTGGTGGACTCAGGTGACAAACATGATGGTAATGGGCTAAGCGACGCTAGCGAAGTTAATGGTGAAGTTTCTACTAGGTTTTTCATCGAACTGGATTTTGACTTGTTGACTATTGGTAATCATGAATTGTACCTTGCTAGTAGTTCTCAACAAGAGTACGAGTTGGTGGTTGGAAAATTTAAGGACAAATATCTTGCTGCCAATGTTCAATATTTGGTGAATGACGAGTGGGTGGATTTTGGCGCCAAGTATAAAATATTCCAAACCAAAAACCAAAACTTGACAGTGTTATCGTTGGGATTTTTGTTTGATTTCAAAAAATTCAACGCATTGACTAAAGTAACAAGCGTTGAGCAAACGATTCAGCAGCCATGGTTTCACGAAGTGTTGCAACAAAATATCGGCAAAATTGATTTGATTGTTGTTGTGGGCCATTTACCTGTGCAAATCGTTGATGAATTCCCTGAAATTGTTGCTATTCATAAGGCTATCAGGCAATATTATCCAAATATTGCCATTCAGTTCTTTGGAGGTCATAGTCATATTAGAGATTATACCAAATTGGACAATCGATCTGTTGCATTGCAAAGCGGCAGATATTGTGAAACCGTAGGATTTTTAGGGGTCTCATTTCCAGAAGATTATCAAGAAAGCTCACAAAAGGGTCTTGTTGAATTCAACCGTCGCTACATTGATTTCAACTTGTATTCGTTCCATACGCATAGCAATAAGACCTATGATACTTTTCCCACAAAGAAAGGTAAAATCATTACCAAGAACTTGGATATTCAAAGACATTTGCTCAACATCACTGAAGTTTACGGTTACGTTCCTCAAAGTTACTTAATCATTGATAATTCATACCCATCGACGTCAAACTTGTATACATTTTTGGAAGACAACATTTTGCCTCGTTTGGTTAGTGACAATAAGAAAAAACGTGAGAACAAAACCTCTAGAGTGGTGCTTATTAATTCAGGGTCCATTAGATATGATTTGTATAAAGGAGCATTTACTAAAGATACAATGTATATCGTATCACCATTTCAAAACAAATGGCTTTATTTGCCCAAACTTCCACTATGGAGAATCAAAATGGTAGTGGACATTTTGAATGGATTGGACTACATCTTTGCTGCAGACAAGGATATCCAGTCAAAACAATTTGAGCAAAATAACAACATCAACGTTGATTTACTTGCACCATTACAAAAACTAGCATACAACTCCAAAGCCATTGCAAGACCACCACTTTCAGATATCAAAGAAAGTGAAAATCTTGCGAAGGGTTACGTGACCTGCGATGATGATGGCTGCGATGGCGATGATACCCCGCATATCCCATACAGTCCTGAAGCAGTTGACAGCTCCCCAAACATTGTTAGATCAGTGGAAGTTGTGGATCACAATACTGAAGAAGTGGACTTTGTGTTTTACGATTTCTTGCAGTCTTACATTGTCTGGGCATTGGATCAGACTTTTGATGGAAGCGAACAGAAAAAGGGCGAGTATGAGTTCAAGCATTATGGAGGAGAAACTGTTGGTGAAATGCTTAAGGATTTTGTGATTGAAAACTGGGGTGTCTAAACCATTCTATTGAGCTCTCGCTATTATATTCTTCCATTCTTTAATTTTCTATTTTTTTTTTCAAAATTTTTGCTATTCAATATAAATATACAGCTTTTGCGCTTTAGCTGCGAACGTAAATAGAAGTCCGGCAGTTTTATGGCTATACTTCATAAACTATTCAGTAGCTTCCGTAAATTTATTGCCATACATGTATATTCTCATTCCAAATAGCTCCTCTGAAAAGTAATTAGTCTCTTCAGTAGAATAGAAGACGCGCGCGTAGCAAAAAGAGCGGTTTCTGCCACGTTCAGTGTTTTTTGCTGCGATTTGTTTTTCTTCCATCGAAACTTCAAAATATCCAAACAGACGCACACAATACACACTGGCTGTGAATCCCAGGCTTAGCTACTGGTTGAAACATTGTTTTGCTACTTGTGGATGTCGTGTCCGTTGACCATTGTTTTCCATTTGCTAAATTAATTGAATTGTATTCCTATCCACGGTTTGTCATTTTTTCTCAATTTCATTTTTTTTTTTTTTTGTTTCTCAATCAATTCAACAAAGTCAAAAACTAGCTCTACTGTACCTCAATCACATTGACAATTGAAAGCGCATACCCAAGATGGCCCCTAGCGGAACATTAAAGAAAAGACTGGGCAAAAATGATAGCAAAGCTAACTTGAAAGCTGCATCAGCTGCATCTACCCAGCCAGTTGAGAAGAAAATTCATCTGACCCCCAAAGCAGTTTCCCTCAGTAATCCAACCAAACTCCCAGAACCAGAATACAAGTACAAACTTGCCTTGTACTTTATCACCGCGGTTGCCTTCATTTCACGTTTTTATTCCATCAACTACCCTAATGAAGTCGTATTTGATGAAGTACATTTTGGTAAATTTGCCTCTTACTATTTACAAAGAACCTACTTCTTCGATTTGCATCCACCATTTGCCAAGTTGCTTATCGCTTTCGTTGGTTGGATAATTGGATATGATGGGAAATTCAAATTCGACAACATTGGTGACAACTATATTGATAACAACGTGCCATACATTGCTTATAGATCCCTAAGTGCTATTCAAGGTTCAATTACTGTGCCAATTATCTTTTTAACTTTGAAAGAATCCAACTATAGAGTGATTTCATGTCTTTTCGCTGCAATTTTGGTGCTTTTTGATAATGCACATGTTGCAGAAACTAGATTAATCTTATTGGACGCTACATTGAATCTTACTGTGGCATTATCAATTTATTCATACGTGAAGTTCTCCAAAGAACGTAAAAATCCATTTAGTTTTGGATGGTGGAAATGGCTTGTATTAACCGGAGTGTCATTGTCTTTGGTGATTTCTACTAAATATGTTGGGGTCTTCACATTCTTCATGATTGGCCTTGCAGTGTTAATTGATCTATGGGACATTTTGGATGTTAAAAAGGGAAACACTTTAGAATATTTTGGTAAACACTTTTTGGCTAGATTTGTCAGTTTAGTTGTTTTCCCATTCATTTTGTATTTGGGATGGTTTTGGATTCATTTTGCCGTGTTGACCAAATCTGGTCCTGGTGATCCATTCATGTCACCAGAATTCCAAGAAACGCTTGCTGATTCACCATTAGCCAGAGAATCTAAACAAATTAACTATTACGATTCTTTAACTTTAAAACATAAGGACACCGAGGCATTTTTGCATTCACATAATGCACAATATCCATTGAGGTATGAAGATGGAAGAATCTCGTCTCAAGGTCAACAAGTCACTGCATTCAATGGGGAAGAATTTGATGATAACAACTACTGGCAAATTTTACCAGCTAAGGATTTCAAAGAAGAATTCACTACCGGTCAAACAGTCAAATTAGGTGATACTATTAGATTGTACCACCCAGCTACCAAATCCTTCCTCTTGACTCATGATGTCGCTTCACCATATTACCCAACCAATGAAGAATTCACCACGGTTGACCAAGAACAAGCATTTGGTGAAAAGTACAACTTTACCCTCTTCAAGCTTGAATCTTTCGACAAGAAACATGGTGATTTGAAAACCAAAGGATCAATTTTTAAAGTGTTGCATGTACCAACCGTGGTAGCCATGTGGACTCACAACGACAAATTATTACCGGATTGGGGGTTCAATCAACAAGAAGTCAATGGTAACAAGAAACTAGGCGAAGGAGCCAATTTATGGTTTTTTAACAGTATCGTTGGCTTGAGTCAAGATGACCCAAGAGCTCATTATGTGCCTAAGCAAATCAAACATATTCCATTTTTGAAGAAATGGTACGAATTGCAAAGATTGATGTTTTATCATAACAACAAGCTATCAGCTGATCATCCATTTGCTTCGAGTCCTGAAAGTTGGCCATTTTCGTTGAGCGGGGTTTCATTTTGGACTAAAGATACCACCAAGCAACAGATCTATTTCATTGGAAACATTTGCGGCTTCTGGATTCAAGTTTCATTTATTGCCATTTATATTGGATTGGTGATTGCTGATCAATTGACTAGAAGAAGAGAGTACTTTACTTTGAGTGATTTATCAAGAAACAGATTATACAACAGTTTAGGATTTTTCTTCATTGGATGGTGTGCTCATTATTTCCCATTCTTCTTGATGAACCGTCAAAAATTCTTGCATCATTATTTGCCTGCTCATTTGATTGCTTCTGAATTTGCTGGAGCAGCACTAGAGTTTGTGTTTAGTGACAACCGTGGTGAAGCATTACTTACTGATGAAGAAATTGAGGAAGCCAAGAGGGAGAAACTGCAAAATACCAAGAAATCTAAAATTATTGAGGTAAATAAGGCTACTTTTGCCATTGCTTTTGTTGTGTTGAGTGCAGTTATTGTTTGGTGTTTTGTGTTTTTTGCTCCATTGACTTATGGTAATAGAGGATTAAGCGTTGCTGAAGTTTTGAATAGAAAATGGCTTAACATGACTTTGCATTTTGCCAAATGAGTGGCGGCTACAGAAGCTGTTTATATATTTAGAAAGATGTATAATACATGATGAAAATTTATTATGAAAAAGCAGGTAAAAAGGAGAGAAAGGTGCAATATACCTCACATTGTAGGATACTGAAGCACTCTATGAATTCTTTGGTTAATTTCAATAAAGTCCGGTTCGTTGCTTGGAGTAATTATGCCATGTCTGATCAAAAAATCGATAATAACTACTGCACAATTTGGTTTAAAATCGCCTTTTTGCAAAGCAGCAATGGTTTCATTCACTGTCATCAAAGTAAACCCAAACACTTCATCATCATTAATTTGGGGACCAACAACTTTTCCATCATCATTAATCTCGCCGAATTGCAAATCGTAAATGAATTCACATTCTGGCTGGATAAAATGTTCTTCATCATGACTCACGTCATACTCAAAACTTTGGTTTGGTTTCTCTGGAGAAAACAAATACGTAATCACCCCCACGGATCGCACATTCTTATCAACGTAACTCTTATCTAGCCCAGCTTCTTCTTTAGATTCTTTCACCACCGTGTCGTAGATGGAATAAGGATAAGCAATTCCGCCAGCGATAGTGTTGTCCAATTTTCCAGGGAATGTTGGCTTAGTGAGTGACCTTTTAGCGATCCAAAGTTTAAGTTGGCCATCTTGGGAAAGTTGGGGTGGGATGTAGCCGTTGATGTGGACACCGTACATGGCAATACCGAGAGCTGGAGCTAAGCTTCTTTCAACAAGAAAGTAAGGGGTCCTTGCCGGATAGTAGCAGACAAATTTTTCATTACGCCACCCTTTGGTAAGATAGGCGCCTAGATTACCACCATTGGTTTTGCCAGTGGTGTTGCCGCTGGCATTGCTGTTGGTTTTGATGGTAGATTTGAGATATTCAGCGATTTGGTCAAGAGCATGGTTACGTTTTTCAAAAGTGTCGAGACCAGGTTTGAGTTGAACAAATCCAGAGGCTTGATCGAAGTTGAGATACTTGTGAAGGTACTGCTTGTAATGTTGCAAGAGAGTGTCGTAGACAGATGGGATAATGCGGCCAATTTCTTGACGGCCGTCGTGGGAAAGGAGCTGGTAAGTGGTCTTTTGGACGTTTTCATATTCAGCAGCATCGCGTGGGTAAGGGAGAACATCAACTTGGTTGACCAAGTCAAGGTAGGAATATTTATTTGTCATAGTTACGGGGAGTAGTGGCTGTTATTGGTGCTTGATAACTGATGAATAAAGAGCTCTTGTTTTGGGCAATTGTCACGGTTGGATGTTGTGATTAACTTGAGCGTTATTTGGCGATATTATGTAATGTGCTGCGGCTGTATTAGGTAATAGTGGTGGTCCATACTGTTTTAATGGTCTCCTGGGAGCTGCGGTTGGCGAATACAGTGCCTTTAATGGTCATTGCTGTTGTATATTAACTAGTTTCTCGCCCGGTGGTTATTCATTAAGTGTTGTGGATGCTGGTGGAGCAGTGTGCGGCTGGTTGTGTTTACAGTGGTAATATTGAGGCAGTCAGGTGAGAAAACTACTAAATTAAAAATTCAAATCACCAACTAAGCGCCGTCCGAGGGAACTGCCATGGCAAGATATTATGGCTTAAGATAATACACTGGATAGCACCACAGGGCAGTATCAACACTACTCTTTCCATAGCGTATCATTTTGCCAGCTAACTGTCCCCAACGTCACTACACCAAAGACACACAGTGCTTTCCAGAGCTTAGCGGCCCCATTACCACAAATCATCAATCACCAATCCATAATGGCGGGGCAAGCTTCTCGTAAAGCTCTCTTGAAGGCCATCGACCTGGCCTTCAGTTCAACACTGCCCAACGCCTTATCCTTACCTCTTCCTGAACCTCTTCTTGCACAGATAGAAAAGTTTAAAAGAGAAAATAACAACGACGAAACCCTCAAGCAGCTAATCGACCTCGACTTCAGCCACGACCTATACCAAATATGCTCCCAAGCGACCGCCACCAACAAGAAGAACCAAGCGGTCTTCATCCACATCTTAGCCTTGCTTACTCCATATATCTTGAACTACAAGTCTTTACTCTACTGGGTCAATCAATGCTTGACTAACGCTCTCAATTCTCCCGGCATGCCCAATGACTTGGTACTTGCTTCAAGGCATTTTTTGAAATCCGTATTGACCAATAGCCATTTGTCCTTCGCCAACACAGTGCCCAAGTCCTACGAAAAGCTAACCAATATCAGATTGCGAAACTCTTGTTACTTGTTCAGAATATTACTCAACATATATTTTAACAACGACTTGAATTTCTACAAGCACAACCATGTAGTATCCATACAAGTGGCTAATGATTTGACCTTGTCTACAAAGCACGTAATCATTGATCAGCAAGCGGCAGAACAGCAGCAGCAGCAGCAACGACAGCAGCAACAAGATCAGCAAAGTCGGCGAGATCAAACAGAACTGGAAAATGTCAAACAATTGGAATCTCACGAAGCTAAAAGATTTATCAACTTGAACATTAGAGCACTTTTACAGGAATTTATGATATATGATGCCAAATTAGGGTTTGAAATATTTGACGATTACATCAAAGATCCAGAAATACGGCTAGATGTCTTGAGTTTGATCATGAATCTTCTTTGTCAACAGGCAAATATATTGAATGTTGAAATATTGAAAAGTGACCTAAATTCAGATTTGAAAGCTAAGGAGAAATCTTTTTTTCGCACTTTAGTTGAAGCAACCTCCGAGGCTGAACAGCGCAACAGACTGGACATTAATTCAGAAGATTTAAAAAATAAAATCATAAATATCCACGACAGAACCCAGGGCTCCATGCGTTTTAATATCAACATCAATGAAATTATCCATAGCAATTTATTTCGCTCAATCTGTAATTGTCTTCTTTATGACAATGATGTGTTAATCATTAATTATTCTTTATTAATCTTAGTCACCATAGTGCCCAACTTTGTCAAAAACTTCAACAAAATCATACCATTGTTGTTAATCATATATGCTCGTCTAATAACATGGAATAAAAATTTGAAAGTTTTTGTTAGCTTCAAATACAACAATTTGCAAGCTGAACTTGATGAGCGATTTAAGCAAATAATTGATACCTCAACCGCCACCGAATTTGATTTTATGCAACACATAACAGACGCATACTTGAAGAGCAATGGTAATGGCGACTTTCCTTCCTCCAAAACTGATACTGATAATACTGATAATACTGAACATACCAATAATGGACTCGTTGGAAAAAACTTCACGGGAATCAGAAAGACAACCGGTATTGCTCCCCCTATCTTAAATAATAGCGATTTGACAGAATGGACAGTTGTTTATAAAAATGTTAATGGCGCTACATTTGAATACAAAAGTGCTGGTAAACTCTTTACCCTTTTATATGGGTTAGTGCCAAATTGTCTCTTTGGATTCTTGAAGTCACCGTTGGATTTCTGCCATAAACAGCTCGACATTGAACTTAACGAATTCATTGAATCTGAGCACTTATCGTTTTTCAATGATGCCGAAATCTTATTAAATTCCAAAGCAATAGCTGCAAACCATTTATTCAATCCCGACTTGCTCACTTATACCGTCAATGATGAGCTTGGAGATCATTTCTGGGAATGGGAAAAAGATTACAAGTCAGAAACCGCTACCGAAATATTATGGCACTGTCTTAAATTTGACCGTAATGTTAGTTTGGAATTCCATTTCCCACCAGATAGCATGATTAATCAAAACATTCTTAAATTGTTTTTTGACAAATCAATCGATTTGAGAACTACTAATTTTTCTAGTTATGAGAAAAAGCTAGATAATGTCAATGAATTGTTTAGACTTATCAATTTGTACAAAGTGGAATTATACGGTTATGATTTTAATTATCATAAAGCGAATTCTAGTACTGGCGCATCTGCCTATCAAAATAGCTCACATCATAATAGTAGCAATAATAATAATAATAATAATAATAATAATAATAATAATAATAATACTGTTGGCTCACCTTTAACGTTAGCAAGTATGACGGGAAGTTATCTTGAATCTCCTGCATTGGGGCCTAATGATACAGTTAACTCCAACGTTACCAACAGACAAGCATCGATTTTCAACAAACATTACACTTTAAACAGCAACAATAAACAGCGCAAGCATAGTATTGTCTCAACCACTAGCGATTCCATCAAAGATGCAATTGAAAACTCAGAGTCTAGTGATATCTTGTCTATTTTGAATAAACAGGAGCAGTTGTTTTCAAACAAGGAAAACAACAGCAGTGGTGATAAAAGACCAGATTCTGCTGCTATGCAACATTATAATCATTATGATATGCAGCAACATCCAACAAATTCAGCAGTTAACTCGCCTACCACTATGCCTCATGGTAGTGGTGGTGTTGGGTCTGTTGTCAATTCACCAAAATTTGTGCCTCTTGATGCTATTCCTCTGATGGCATCATGGGGCCACAGCGGTCAACATCACAGTTCTGTGGGTATAACACTGCCACAACTGGCTTCAGCAGGAACCGGATCAACAGGGATAGCAGCAGCAACAACAACAACAACAACAACAACAACAGTTGGTAATAAAAACAGTATCAGCACTAGCATCAGCTCAGCAAATGTGCTTAAATTGCAACAAGAAAATAAAGAACTTAACGAAAGTTTGAAATATTACAAGCGTGAGCTTTTATTATTGGACAATGATCTTCAATTCACCAACTTGGTACGGTTGATCAACAATAATGAGTTAGAAAAATTGAAAAACAAGAAATTTACAGGATTTCTTGATGCGACAAAAGCCAACAAGTTGGAACTTTTGAAACATGAAGATCTCAAAAGTCAAAGAGTTCATTTGATGGATTCATACAAAAAAATTTCTCGAGAATATGCTATCACTTTATCAAGAAAACGGAAGAATGATACATTGAATTTGAACAAGATCAAAGAATTAAGGGATGAGAATTTGACTTTAGAAATGAATATTTCGGAAGCTAGGAAAGAAATTGAAGATCAGAGGAAAAATATCGCTGACTTTAAAAAAGTTATTAATGATAAAGACACTTTGATTGTTAATTTGCAAAATGGAATTAGTTATCTTAAAGCGCAAGAAGAGTTGGCTAAAGAGGCCCAACAAGGTCAAGAAGACGCAGAATTAATCAGTGAGAAAGCATTAATTAGTGAAACACCACAGCTTGACGACAATGTCAGTGTCAATGTTAATGTCAACAGCGAGCAGCAAAAAATTAATAATAAGTCTGCTAATCAATTTGAAGAAATAAAAGATAAGGAAGCAGAAGCTATCGGTGAGTTGCACGGCAAGATCAACAAACTTTATGAAAAAAAGGAATATTTCAAAGGAGCGGAAAGAAAAGCTAAAAAAGAACTAAAAATATTGAAAAGGGGAATAAATGGCCGAATTGAAGAATTAACCAATTTGCATAATGAAAACTTAAAAGAGTTACAATCAGAATGCTTACTGAGACTAGAAAGCAATAACAAGGAAATTAAACAACTCAAGCATAAAGTCAAACAATTATCTAGAACAATAGTGGCAAAAAATCAAGACATTCAACGGTTGAATAAACAGTTAGTTGAACATACAAAGGACTGCAAGCCAATTTCCATTAGAGATGATATTCCAACGTATAGGGAAATGTTCTTTGATGATAGACATAGCGTACTAGAGAATAAGAGTCTTTATTCCACCAACAGTAACAGTAACAATCATAATAATAATTATAATAATAAAAACCTTAAGAGTCCAAGAAATTCAGCAGTTCACCCCAATACTGTCCCAGGATCTGGTACAAAAATCAATAGAAAACCATCAATTGCTCATTCGCATCATCCTTTGCAAATTGTTGATAATTCATACTCTCCATTATTATACCCATCAATTAGCAACAGCAGTACCGGAGGAGCTCATAATGCCATTTCTTTGCAACCTACCAATAGCAATAGCAATTCTGGTAACAATGACAGTACTTTTGAATTACCAAAAATGAAGAAACTAGATCTATCGGCAACCCGTCAACCATCAGCATTCAGTACAGTATCAGGGGTATCTTCAACATCTGCTATTGCTACTACTACTACTGCTGCTGCTGCTGCTGCTGGTCCATCAGCAGTGTCTGCGTCTGCATTAGCTTCAAATTCTGCGACTCCGGTGGTCAGCCAAAATGATAGTTTTGTCACCGCTTTGTCTTCAAGAAATGCCACTACTAATTTTATCAATAATAATAATATTAATAGCAATGGCAATGATAGGGAAATGGTAGTTGATGGCGATCATATCGTTAGCGAGGCTCATGACGGCAACGGCGGCAACAAAAGCGATGAACACGATAACAATAATGACGATAATAATGAAAACTTACAACAGTGCCGCCAACAGCAGCCACAACAACAAACCACAATTGTCAAAAGTCATGCACATAAACTATACCTATCAAGACCAGAAGATCCATCAAGTATGGTAGATGCCACCACGACCACCACTACTGGAAGTGGCAATGTTAATGTTAGCGCTAGTGCTAACATTACCCCGATAACTAGTTATTCAAGCGCCGGCACGACGGCTAATAACGATAGTGTTGAAAGAGGAGAAAGAATAGAGACTCCTGAACCGCAGCGGAGAGTAAGAAGTGGATCTCTCAGAAGGGTGTTTCAACGGTGATCAGCGTTTTAATTGATTTTTTGTTTGGTTGGTTATTTGGTTGGTTTGTTATTTGGTTGGTTGTTTGGTTGGCTTGATGTTATTCTATGTAGTATGGTATGATCTAAAATAAGCGGTAATGATCACCAATGTATGCAAGCTTACAATTGTGCCTGCCAACAATGCTGGCAACTCCCTATTTGCAAAAAAAAAAAAAAAAAATGCTTCCTTCTCTATGGAATATTCATTAGTATACTCAACTTTTTATACAGTTCTACTGTTGCTATTTGTTTCTACCTTTCTTATGAAGTGAACTTATAGTATAGTATAGTATAGTATAGTCTCATTTGATATCAAGTTAAAATAATAGTTAGATTAGTTATCAACGTAGCAAGTCCATTAACAATATTGTTGATATATGTTGAGCACATTTCCAATTGTTTTTGCTACTGCTTCTTTGTCTGTTTTATAAAAATCATCCTTATTCTAAATGAATTGTTTCAACTACTGATGAAATAATGTTTATTTTAAATAAATTAAATGGATAAATAAGAATAGACGTTGCAAATTTTAAAAATGGATGTGATTGTACAAACATTAAATTACAAGAAGCCGATTATAATATATCTATATATAATCCTTATTTTTAAGGTTTAATTGACACTTAACGATATCCATTACCACTATTTATCTTTTTTTTTTAAAAAAAAATCTAACCCTTCTTCAGTAATGCGTAAGGTGTAATTGTGATATTTAGTTTATTTATATGACAATATGACAACAAAAATCTAATTAAAATTGATAACTACCCATTAACGAAAAAGTTCTATATATATAATTGTGTAAACACGATTCGTCTAAAGTCCTGCGGCCAGGTTGTTCTAAAAATTGAGAAAACAGAATAACAAATAAAATGGGATGAAATGAAGTAACAATGTCAAATGAGAGCAAAAAGGGCTGAAGAATAAAATGAAAAGAAAAAAATCAACAAAAAACGACCTCCGGGACGTTTTGCTATATTTAAAAAAAAAAAAAAAACTA